>ERZ1027266.1003-NODE-1003-length-16590-cov-8.495192_pt1 | contig 16590 bp, 16 predicted proteins | sample MGYA00519257_ERZ1027266 | MGnify/ENA primary metagenome ERZ1027266 (study PRJEB26926, sample SAMN06164683) | human gut metagenome | biome: ENVO:00009003; feature: ENVO:2100002; material: ENVO:00002003 | host: Homo sapiens | place: USA | collected 2012 ... | reverse complement strand
GAGATTCATGAGCGTCTCGTGGGCTCGGAGATGTGTATAAGAGACAGATTATGGAGAACAAGATAAAACATGTTGGTGTAGTTGAGTCTGTGAATGGTGGTAGAATTCAGGTTCGCATCATTCAGTCATCGGCTTGTGCTTCGTGTAAAGCAGCCAAACAATGTCATACATCTGAAAGTAAGGAAAAAGTTGTTGATATATATTCTGATGACACGGAATATGTCATAGGGCAGAGGGTTATGGTTATGGCTTCATATAAGGTGGGACTTGTTGCAGTCAGTCTTGCCATGTTGGTGCCATTGGTGTTAATGACTTCGATACTCTTTCTCTTGACGGCATGTGGATATGATGAGATTACGGCGGCTGTAGTAAGCCTGTTGTCTCTTATACCTTATTATATAATACTTTTTATATTTAGGAATCAGATAAACAAACGTGTTACATTTACTATAGAGAAGTTATAGGACTATCTAATCGTATAATATTACCTTATTGGAAATTTTAAACTAAAACAAAATACAAAGATTATGAATTTCATTTTAATCGCGCTAATTGTCTTGGGTAGTATTGCGCTTGTCGCAGCAGTTATACTGTATGTATGTTCCAAGAAGTTTGCTGTGTATGAAGATCCGCGTATCGGTCAAGTAGCGTCTGCTCTTCCTGGTGCAAACTGTGGAGGATGCGGTTTTGCCGGTTGTTCTGGTATGGCTGATGCCCTTGTTAAGGGTGCAGACAATGGGTCTATCGAGGGCTTGTTCTGTCCTGTTGGCGGTTCTGCCGTCATGGGACAAGTTGCAGATCTGCTTGGTATCGCAGTTGCCAATACAGAGGCGAAAGTCGCTGTTGTGCGTTGCAACGGTACTTGTGAGCTACGCCAGAGTATTGCTGTTTATGATGGCTTGAAGACCTGTACAGCAGTAAACGCCTGTGGAGCCGGGGAAACAGGCTGTGGTTTTGGCTGTCTTGGATGTGGTGACTGCGTTGCTGCATGTCAGTTCGGAGCCATAACGATTAATCCTGAGACTGGTCTTGCAGAGGTGGATGAAGAGAAGTGTACAGGTTGTGGAGCTTGTGCAAAAGCTTGTCCTCGCCATATCATCGAACTGCGTAAGAAAGGTCCTAAGGGTCGTCGCGTTTATGTACGCTGTGTGAACAAGGATAAGGGCGCTGTTGCATTAAAGGCATGCAAGGCTGCATGTATCGGATGTGGTAAGTGCTTGAAGGAATGTAAGTTTGAGGCTATAACTATAGAGAATAATTTAAGCTATATCGATCCTGATAAATGCCGCATGTGTCGCAAGTGTGAGGCAGCATGTCCTACAGGTGCAATTGTAGCAGTAAATTTCCCTCCTCGCAAGCCAAAGGCAGAAGCTCCGGTAACAGAGAATAGTTCGGCAACCCCAAAGGCAGTAGCCAATACGGAAAGCAAAGTTGCTGATGCGTCAAATGTAGAAACAAAAAAAGAGGCATAAACATGAAATTGAGAACTTTTAGAATAGGTGGTGTACACCCAGAAGAAAATAAGATTACTGCAGAGGTTGCAACCCAAGTTGCTGCTTTGCCTACTCAGGCTGTATTCCCATTGTCACAGCATATTGGTGCACCGGCAAAACCTGTTGTTGCTAAAGGTGATAAGGTTAAGGTCGGAACTTTGATTGCAGAAGCAGGTGGCTTTGTCTCTGCTCCGATATATTCATCCGTTTCAGGTTCTGTATTGAAGATTGATACGGCTGTAGATGCTACAGGTTATCGCAAGCCTTGTATTATAATAAAGGTGGAAGGTGATGAATGGGAAGAGAGTATCGACCGTTCAGAGAAGCTTGAGAAGATAAGCGACCATCCTGAACTGACACCTGAAGAGATCGTCAACCGTATCAAGGTAGCAGGTGTTACAGGTATGGGTGGTGCTGGCTTCCCTACGTTTATCAAGCTCTGTCCTCCTCCTGGAGCAAAGGCAGAATGCGTTATCATCAATGCTGTAGAGTGCGAGCCGTATATTACAGCCGACTATAGATTGATGATGGAGCATGCAGATGAGATTCTCGTTGGTCTTGAGCTTCTTATGAAAGGTGCTAAGGTGACCAAAGGTTATATAGGTATTGAAGACAACAAGCCACAGGCTATCAAGTTGTTTGAAGAAAAGACTGCAGAAAGAGATGACATAGAGATTGTTCCATTGGCAAAGAAGTATCCTCAGGGAGGAGAGAAGCAGTTGGTAGATGCCGTTATCCGTCGTCAGGTGCCAGCTCCACCAGCAATACCTGTCAATGTAGGTGCCATCGTTCAGAATGTTGGAACTGCATTTGCGGTATATCAGGCAGTAATGAAGAACAAGCCTTTGTTTGAGCGTTATACAACGGTTACAGGAAAGCGCATTTCAAAGCCAGGCAATTTCCTCGTACGTATGGGTACTCCGATGAAAGATCTCATTGAGTTCTGCGGTGGAATGCCTGCCGGCGACAACAAGGTTCTTGCTGGCGGTCCTATGATGGGTAAGGCACTTACAACGACAGAAGTGCCTGTATGCAAGGGAACAAACAGTATCACAATCCTTACCGACGAAGATGCCAAGAGAAAAGAGCCGCAGGCTTGTATCCGTTGTGCTAAGTGTGTTAGTGCTTGTCCTATGGGATTGGAACCATTCCTTCTTGCCACAGCAAGTTCAATGCATAATTGGGAAAAGGTAGAGCAGGAAGACATTACATCATGTATCGAGTGTGGTTCTTGTCAGTTTACATGTCCTGCTCATCGTCCGTTGCTTGATAACATCCGTCTCGGAAAGAGTACTGTGATGGGAATCATACGAGCAAGAAATGCAAAAAAATAAGACGGATTAAACATCTACGATTTTAATAAACACTAATCATTACACGGTTACAAGCTGTGTAAATAAAGAAAAGAAAAAATGAGTAAATTAATAGTATCCTTGTCGCCGCATGCCCATGGTACTGATAGCGTAGAGCGCAATATGTATGGAGTCGTAATAGCCTTGATTCCGGCTCTGCTCGTGTCTTTCTATTACTTTGGAATAGGCTCGGCAATCGTCTGTGCCTCAAGTGTGGCCTCTTGTGTTTTTTCCGAGTGGGCTATAACAAAATATATGTTGAAGAAGAAGTCTACCGTACTCGATGGCTCAGCCATTCTTACCGGTTTGCTTCTTGGTTTTAACCTTCCTTCAAATCTTCCGATATGGATAGTATTTGTAGGTGCTCTTGTTGCAATCGGTGTAGGCAAGATGACGTTTGGTGGACTTGGATGTAATCCTTTCAATCCAGCTCTCGTCGGTCGTTGTTTCCTGCTTGTCTCATTCCCTGTACAGATGACATCATGGCCAAAGGTCGGTCAGTTCCTGAACTATACAGATGCTGAGACCGCAGCGACTCCGTTGAGCATTATGAAGACAGCCATCAAGACAGGCGACTCGTCAGTACTGAACCAGCTTCCAGACTCTGTGAGCATGCTTCTTGGAAATCCGGGACTCAACAATGGTGCCGGTACGATTGGCGAGATCTGTGCCTTGGCGTTGATATTGGGTCTTGTATATATGCTTTGGAAGAAAATCATCACATGGCATATCCCGGTAAGCATCATAGCCACAGTATTTGTGTTCAGCGGTTTGCTGCATGTCGCTAACCCCGTATACGCTTCTCCTTTGGCAGAGCTGCTAAGCGGAGGTCTTATGCTGGGTGCCATATTCATGGCAACAGACTATGTTACTTCGCCAATGACAGGAAAGGGACAGATAATATATGGTGTGGCAATAGGATTCCTCACCGTAGTGATTCGTAATTGGGGTGCATATCCGGAAGGAATGTCTTTCGCTATTCTTATCATGAATGCTTTCACTCCACTTATCAATGCTTATATCAAACCAAAACGTTACGGCGAAGTAGTAAAGAAGGAGGGCAAATAAGATGAAAAAGTTAGAATCTTCTATAACAAACATGGTTATCGTGCTTGTAGGAGTGGCACTCATTACAGGTGCAATTCTTGCTTATGTAAACAACATAACCACCGGTCCTATCCAGGAGCAGGCAGAGAAAACCCTTACCGACGGTATCAAGAAAGTAATGGGTGGCGGCGAATTGAAGGTGGCAAGCAACGACACTATCCGTCAGATGGTAAACGGCAAGGAAGCCCTCTTTATCATCCATACCACACAGGACACCAAAGGCAATGCTCTTGGTGCGGCAGTGGAAAGTACAACAAGCGGCTTCGGCGGCGACCTGAAGGTGCTTGTCGGCTTCAACCAGGAAGGCAACATCTTGGGCTATACAATACTTCAGACTGCAGAGACTCCAGGACTTGGAGCCAAGGCTGAGGGATGGTTCCAGAAAGACGGCAAGGGAAGCATCATAGGCAAGAACCCTTCAACGGACAATCTTACCGTAAGCAAGGATGGCGGTAGCGTGAATGCCATCACGGCAAGTACCATAACGAGCCGTGCATTCCTGTTGGCTGTAAACAATGCCTACAATGCCTATAAGAAAGGTGCTGATTCAAACAGTGGGGCTACAAAGGTAAACAACAACCTAACTAATAAATAATTTTGAGCGATGAATAACTTTAAGATATTATTAAATGGCATAGTAAAGGAGAATCCTACATTCGTTCTCCTTTTGGGTATGTGTCCTACATTGGCCACTACTACCTCTGCGATTAACGGTCTGTCGATGGGACTGGCTACGATGTTTGTGCTTATATGCTCAAACCTCGTAATCTCACTCATCAAGAATCTCACACCGGATATGGTTCGTATCCCAGTGTTTGTTGTAGTAATCGCATCGTTTGTAACCATCCTTCAGATGATAATGCAGGCATTCGTTCCTGCGATATATGCAACATTGGGCTTGTACATTCCGCTTATCGTTGTAAACTGTATAATCCTTGGCCGTGCGGAGGCATTCGCTTGTAAGAACGGTCCGGTGGCAAGTATCTTCGACGGAATAGGTATGGGACTTGGTTTCTCTCTCGCTTTGACTCTGTTGGGAGCGGTTCGCGAGTTGTTTGGAGCAGGACAGATCTTCGGCATTACCCTGTTGCCGGAGACATGCAACATGCTTCTCTTCATCCTTCCTCCTGGAGCGTTCATCACTTTGGGATATCTTATTGCAATAGTAAATAAACTTAAGAAAGCGTAATCATGGAATACTTATTGATATTTATCTCAGCTATATTCGTTAACAATATAGTATTGTCACAATTCTTGGGAATATGTCCTTTCCTTGGAGTATCCCAAAAGGTCAGCACATCATTAGGTATGGGAGCAGCAGTAGCGTTTGTCCTTACGCTTGCTACTATTGTAACCTATCTCGTGCAGGAGTATGTACTTAATCCGTTCGACCTCCAGTATCTTCAGACCATAGCCTTCATCTTGGTAATTGCGGCTTTGGTTCAGATGGTAGAGATTATATTGAAGAAGGTTTCACCGGCTTTGTACCAGGCTCTCGGAATCTTCCTTCCGCTTATAACCACAAACTGTGCCGTACTTGGAGTTGCCATCCTTGTCATCCAGAAGGATTTCTCTCTTATCCAGAGTGTGGTATACGCCTTCTCCACAGCAATCGGCTTTGCTCTTGCCCTGACGGTATTTGCCGGCATTCGTGAGCAGCTTGCTTTTGTAAGCATTCCTAAGGGAATGCGTGGCATGGCGATAGTACTCGTCACAGCAGGTCTGTTGAGCCTTGCCTTCATGGGCTTCTCCGGCGTAGACGGAGGTTTGAAGACCGTATTCGGATTGTAATAGCCGGGCTATTATAGCTCTCGATATCAGGTCCGCTTACTTTTTTGCATCATTCCTTTCTGGCAATATAATTCTTGTTTGCCGCTTGAAGATGCTGAAAAATGTAGGCGGACTTATTTTTTACCCATAGATACCGCTTCATAAGTCATATCCTAATGCCCTGTAACCCTATGGCTTTTGCCTCGTAACCATGCTTCTTGTCAGTCATAACCCTATGGCTTTTGTCACATAACCCTATGATTAGCCAATCATGACCCTATGTCGTGTTTCTGTCGTGGCATTATGACTTGTTTTGCATATTTGTATAGTTCTGATGTTATAAATATACATAGCCTGTGAAGCCCTTGATTTATTCTCTTTAAGAAATTCGGTAACTTTCTTGGAGAAATTCGGTAACTTTCTCATAGAAATTCGGTAACTTTCTATTTTGGGGTGTTTGGAGGGCTGTTTTACGTTATGTATATTCATTCATTTTCCTTCTGTTTTATGCATAACAGTAAGCAAGATATAAGTGGCCGAGTAGACAAAATACAAGTGGACAAGATATGAGAAGGCAAGCAGGTTTGCATTTTTTATTTCTACGAATAAATGCCGTATGTTAACCCTTGAAAATAGTTAAAATTGACAAGCTGACATGCCTTTTATTGTTTTTTTTGCATAATTATATGTTCTTTTTAGAATAAAAAGCGGAAACGTTTTCGTTATTTGAATATTAGTTGCTATATTTGCATGACTTTAAAAAAAATAAGATGAAAGAAACAATCCTTGTAACTGGCGGGACAGGTTTTATCGGGTCTCATACAACGGTTGAATTGATTCAGAATGGTTATAACGTAGTAATCGTTGACAACCTCTCAAATTCAAATGCCTCCGTTGTAGATGGAATCGAGAAGATAACAGGCGTTCGTCCTGAATTCGAGAAAGTAGATTGTTGCGATTATGCGGCAATGGAAAATGTGTTTGAAAAGCATAAAGGAATAAGTGGAATTATACATTTTGCTGCAAGTAAGGCTGTAGGTGAAAGTGTTCAGAAGCCGTTGCTATATTATCGTAACAACATAAACAGTCTGATAAACCTTCTGGAACTGATGCCAAAGCTTGGAGTAAAGGGAATCATTTTCTCATCAAGCTGTACAGTCTATGGACAGCCGTCGGCAGAGAACCTGCCTGTGACGGAAGAAGCCCCGATGCAGAAAGCACTCAGTCCATACGGAAACACCAAGCAGGTTAACGAGGAGATAATACAAGACTATATACACAGCGGTGCACCTATAAAGTCGATCATCCTGAGGTATTTCAATCCGATAGGCTCTCATCCTTCGGCATTGATCGGAGAATTGCCGAACGGCGTTCCTATGAACCTCATACCTTTTGTAACCCAGACGGCAATAGGCATACGTAAGGAGCTGAAGATATTCGGCAACGACTATAACACTCCAGACGGCACTTGCATTCGCGACTATATAGATATTATGGATCTTGCCAAAGCCCATGTGAAGGCGATGGAGAGAATCCTGAATGAGAATGGAACAGACCCTGTAGAAGTCTTCAATATCGGAACCGGCAAGGGCTTGAGCACATTGCAGATAGTGGAAGGGTTTGAGAAGGCAACAGGCGTAAAACTGAATTGGCACTATGCTCCTCGTCGGGAGGGAGACATCGAGAAGGTGTGGGCAAATCCACATAAGGCAAACACGGTGCTCGGCTGGAAAGCCAGTGTAGATATAGAAGATACGTTACGCTCAGCATGGAAGTGGCAGCAGAAGCTTCGTGCTGATGGTATACAATAGAAAAGACATGTCTTTATGGCATGTTGTATTTGTGTTTGTGTTGTTATTATCCTCCGATGTGATATCGGGGGATAATTTTTAAAGGCAGATAAATTATCTTATTATGAATGTAGACCGAATAAAGGAAATAATAGAAAAGAGACCGAATTTATCTACTGCACTTGGCATGCACTTCATCTCAACACCGGATGACGATATGTGTATGGCTACGATGAAGGTTGACGAAAGGAATCGTCAACCCTTTGGCTTTCTTAGCGGAGGGGCTTCTCTTGCCTTGGCGGAAAACCTTGCAGGTGTGGGGTCTTCGGCGTTGTGTCCCGGCAAGATATGCGTAGGCGTCAGCGTTAGTGGCGACCATGTGAAGGCCGTTGAGGAAGGCGACACGGTTACAGCCCTTGCCCATCTCGTAAGCAAAGGCAGGAAGCTGCACGTATGGGATGTGCAGATAAACAACTCCAACGGAGAACTGATTTCCACCGTTCATGTAACCAATTATATTATAACACCCAAAGAAAAGAAAGAGAAGAAGTGAGAAGTAATTTTGCAATATACAGGCTTCCCGAGCATGGCTTGAAATGCTGCAAGATAGAGTGTTATGACGATGAGATACTGTTTCCCGGCAGTTATGCTGAGGTTGGCAAGGTAGAAGGATTTGTAGTTGCTCCCTTCAGTATTTCATCGGCATGTCCTTTGTTTGTCTTGCCGTCAGAAAAGCCAAGCGAAACGGATGTCCGTGATTTGTATCTCCAGTCACAATCCGCTGATTTGCAGATATTAAGAACGGATGAACAAAGAGAAGCTTATACTGAGGATTTTGCAAAATTCCACGACAAGACGAAAGCGGAAGACTTCCGGAAAATCGTTTTGGCACGTAAGTCAGTTCTTACAGTAGATAAAGCTGTTGATGAGATAAGGATATTCCACAGGCTGTGTCTCGATTATCCGAAGTCTTTTGTTTCTCTTATAAAGACCACGTTTGCCGGAACATGGATTATGGCAACTCCTGAAATCCTGCTCGAAGGCTCGTCGAAGGGACTGCATACTATGGCACTTGCCGGCACGAGACCCTGTATGCCCGATAGTCAGGAACCGGACTCTTGCGATGCTCTTCAAGGATGGGACGCAAAGAATATCAAGGAGCAGCAGCTTGTGGCGGATTATATTATGAGCAGTCTGAAGGACAGTTCTGAAGCAATGCGGGTTTCCGGTCCGTATACTATAAGGTATGGAAATATAGAACATATCAGGAGTGATTTCTATTTTAGGAAAAACTCAGACACCCGCTTGGGCAATATCGTGGCGGCGTTGCATCCCACACCGGCAGTCTGTGGCTTGCCTTCACAGGCAGCATTAGATTTTATATTGAAGAACGAGCATGATGACCGTCTGTATTATAGTGGGTTCTGCGGTCCTTGCCATGGCGAAGACGATTTTCATTTCTTTGTTACACTACGCTGCATGAAACTTGTCGGGCAAGAGATAGAACTCTTTGCCGGTGGAGGAATCCTGCCGGACAGCGATGAGAATGAAGAATGGAACGAAACAATGATGAAGATGCAGGCAATGAAGCATTGCATACTTGGCTGAATAAAAGAGATGTGTCATTAACAAGTGTGAAAATGTATAGTGATAAAAATATAGTAAACATACTTACGTCTTTCCTTATTGCAAAAGGTGTCAGAAAGGCTGTTGTCTGTCCTGGCTCCAGAAATGTGCCGTTGGTAAATAATATGGTTGAAGCGGAACAGATAGAGTGTTTCCCTGTAACGGACGAGCGTAGTGCCGGTTTTTATGCTTTGGGAATGTCGCTTCGTCTTGGAGAGCCGGTTGTCGTTTGCGTTACTTCCGGTTCCGCTTTGCTCAATGTCGCTCCTGCCATGGCGGAAGCTTATTACAGGCATGTGCCGGTGATTCTTGTCTCTGCTGACAGACCGAAAGCATGGATAGACAGACTTGACGGACAGACCATGTGTCAGTCGGGGGCTTTGAAAAACTGTGTCAAGTCGCAAGCCGATTTGACTGAGTATGCAGATGACGACAAGCTTGCGGAGAATCTGTCCGTACTAACTCTCAACAGATGCCTGAATGAGGCGTTAGGCCAGGAGCAGGGTCCGGCGCATATTAATGTACATCTTGACGAACCGCTGTTTAATTTTACAGTCAGCGCATTGCCGCATGCAAGAAGCATTGATGCGTTGGCTGCATGTAATGACGTATCAGATGATGTCCGTGGACTTATTAAAAAGTTCATTGCTGCCGACAGAAGACTTATCGTTATAGGACAGTTGCCGTATAGCAGCAGACAACTGGATATTACAATAAAACAGTTGAGAAAGTATTTCGTCATACTCAACGAACCGTTATCCTCTTCCTGCTCTGTTCCTTTCGACAAGGCTCTCTTGAACTTTGACTCATCATCTTCAAACGAAAGTATAGATTTCCTGTTGACAATGGGAGGAACCGTTGTCAGCAAAGCCATAAAGCAATATATACGCTCATGCCGGATAGCCGAACATTGGGAAATAAATGACGCAGGCAAAATACATGACGTTTCGTTGCAGCAGACAGGTATTCTCAGATGCTCACCATTGGTGTTTCTGACAGCTCTGCTTGATGAAGCCGCAAAGTGTAAAGCGGATGATAAGGTTGGTATGCTGCCGTTTGAAGAAGCCTGGACAAAGCGTATAGACAATGTGCAGCAGGTTGTGGATGAATACGAACCTCCGTTCTCCCAGTTGTCGGCAGTGAGGGAATTAGAACTTTCGTTGGAAGATATGGAGTACGACTATGATGTACACTATGCCAACAGTATGGCGGTCAGACTGGGAAGCCTTTATTCCCAGCATTATATCTGGTGTAACCGTGGAGTCAACGGTATAGAGGGAAGTCTTTCCGCAGCGGCAGGCTTCTCGGTAGTGTCCGATTCAATGGTGTTCTGCGTTATAGGAGATTTGAGTTTCTTTTATGACCAGAATGCTTTATGGAACAGAAATCTGAAAGGTAATCTTCGTGTTATGCTCTTGAACAATGGAGGTGGAGGGATATTCAGTAGGTTGAAAGGCTTGGATGCGCAAGGCGAAGGTCAGGATGCCATCGCAGGCTTGCATATAACCAATGCAAAAGGGATATGCGAGCAGAACGATGTGGGATATATCTCAGCCCGTTCTGAGGAGGAGTATAGAGAAGGGCTTGTACATTTCCTTACGGAAACCACCTCACGACCTATGGTAATGGAGGTGTTTACATCCGTGGCAGACGATAATGCAGCCCTTGACGGATTAAACAAAATGATTATTAAAAACAGATAAATATATGATATTATGGCAAATAGAATATGGAATAAGATTGAAGGTTTTGACTTCAAGGAGATTTTGTTTGAGGAGTGTGACGGCGTTGCGAAGATAACAATCAACCGTCCGCGATATAGAAACGCCTTTACTCCGCTTACGACACATGAGATGAGTGTCGCCTTTGCGTATTGCCGTGAAGCACAGGATATAAGTGTTGTGATACTTACAGGAGCCGGCGACAAGGCGTTCTGCTCCGGAGGTGATATGCATGTAAAGGGCAGAGGCGGATATGTAGGCACGGACGGAGTGCCTCGTCTTAATGTCCTGGATGTTCAGAAGCAGATCCGTTCCCTGCCAAAACCGGTTATTGCCATGGTTAACGGTTATGCTATTGGTGGCGGTCATGTGTTGCACCTGATGTGCGACCTTACAATAGCAAGTGAGAATGCCATCTTTGGACAGACTGGTCCTAAGGTGGGTTCTTTCGATGCAGGCTTTGGAGCATCATATCTTGCCCGTATCGTAGGACAGAAGAAGGCACGCGAGATATGGTTCCTCTGTCGTCAGTATTCTGCTTTTGAAGCAGAGAAGATGGGAATGGTAAACAAGGTTGTGCCGTTCGACAAGCTCGAGGATGAGTGCATGGAGTGGGCTTATACCATGATGGAGCGTAGCCCGTTGGCTCTTAGAATGATAAAGGCAGGCCTTAATGCAGAACTTGATGGACAGGCTGGTATTCAGGAACTCGCAGGAGATGCTACAATGCTGTATTATTTCCTTGACGAAGCTCATGAGGGCGGAAAGGCATTCCTTGAGAAGCGTAAGCCCGATTTCAAGAAATATCCAAAGCTTCCTTAATTATAAATTATGCTGCGTATCTCTATAGAAAAGAAGACTCTCCACTTCAAACAGCCGGCGGGAACATCAAGAGGCGTTTATACGGAAAGGGACATTTGGCTCCTGACTATGTATGACACCTGTTCTCCGGAGAATGTTGGAGTGGGGGAGTGTGCGCCTTTGCCAGACCTTAGTTGTGACGCTTCGGAAAACTACGAAAAGAGGCTTAGGGAAATATGTAAGGTGGTAGAGCAGACAGGACGTATCGATGGTTCGCTTCTCTCTCCTTATCCCTCCATGCTTTTCGGTTTGGAAACGGCGTACCTGAACATGAAGAACGGCAGATATCTTTTTGATACACTGTTCTCACATGGGCGCTGTGGCATTCCTATCAACGGACTTGTATGGATGGGTACGGCGGAAGAGATGAATCTCCGTATGGAAGAAAAGATAAAGGCTGGCTTCAGTTGCGTGAAACTTAAGATTGGTGCTATTGACTTTGAGAGTGAACTGGCACTCGTGAAGAGTATCAGAAAGAGATTCTCGAAAGATGTTATAGAGCTTAGAGTAGATGCCAACGGCGGCTTCTCTCCTGCCGAGGCTATGGACAGACTCGAAGTGCTTGCCCGGTACGACATACATTCCATCGAGCAACCCATACGTCAGAAGCAATGGAGTGAGATGGCAAGACTGTGTTCCGTGACTCCTCTTCCGATAGCTCTTGACGAGGAACTTATAGGAGTGAACATGAAGGCTATGAAGGAAGAACTGCTCTCCGTGATAAAGCCACAGTATATCGTTCTGAAACCTACGCTGCATGGTGGAATGAGAGGAACGGAGGAGTGGGTCGCTTTGGCTCGTCAGCATGGTATAGGCAGCTGGATAACGAGTGCGTTGGAGGGTAGCGTTGGTCTCAATGCTGTGGCTCAGCTAACCTCACATGTTTATGGTGATGATATAGAGTTTGCTCAAGGACTCGGCACGGGAATGCTTTATACCGACAATATGCCAATGACAACAGAGATAAGAGGAAACAAGATATGGATAAGGGAGGCATGACGCTGGATGAGTTCATGGCGGAATGGAACAATGATGACGATAGTGTGCTGGTGCATACAAGCGGTTCTACTGGAATGCCAAAACCCCTTTGTGTGGAAAAGAAAAGAATGTTGGCAAGTGCCAGGACTACATGTCGCTTTCTCGGTCTGGACAGTTCTGACGTAGCCTTGCTCTGCATGCCTCTCGACTATATCGCAGGGAAGATGGTGGTGGTAAGAAGCTTGGCATGCGGCATGAGACTGATTAGTGTCGCTCCAAGCTCACATCCGTTAAGTCAGCTTGCGGAGGTTCCCACTTTCGCTGCTATGGTGCCGATGCAGGTCTACTGCAGCATGCAGGATGAATCAGAGAGGCAGAAGCTGATGGAAATAAAGAATCTGATAATCGGAGGCGGAGCCATTGACCCGTCTTTGGAAGAACAGCTGCGCTCATTTCCCAATAACGTATGGAGTACTTACGGCATGACGGAAACCCTCTCGCATATAGCCCTCAGACGTATCAACGATACTGACGACAGCAAAGCTTCGGAATATTATACTCCTTTTGATGGCGTTGACGTTTCATCCCTGCCGGATGGTCGTCTGCGTATCTATGCTCCGGAGATATGCCCGGAGCCTTTAGAGACCAACGATATTGTAGAGTTCGACTCCACGGGAAGAAGCTTCAAGGTGCTCGGCAGGGCAGACAACGTGATAGATACTGGAGGAATAAAGGTACTGATAGAAGAGGTGGAGAAACTGTTGCATGACGTAGTGCCTTATGATTTTGCGATAACAAGAGTGGCTGACCGGAAATACGGTGAGGCAGTGGCTATTGCCGTAGCTTTACCATCGGATAAAGGTAAGGAGTGGCAGCAGAAAGAACTTGACAGACTTAAGGAACAAGTGGATGGGAATCTGCACAATAGGTACTATCGTCCCCGATACTATTTCCCTGTAGGGCATATACCACATACCGGTACGGGGAAAATAGCCCGTGCGGAAGTTGAAAAGTTAATAGATATTTGTCATATACATTGAAAATAATTAACTTTGCATCGTTTTATACTTGAAAATTAAATAAAATCATATAATAATGGAATTAGCAAGCAAGTACGATCCACAAGACGTGGAATCAAAATGGTATCAATATTGGCTTGACAATAAGCTTTTCTGCAGCAAGCCGGACGGAAGAGAACCATACACAGTGGTTATTCCTCCACCAAACGTGACAGGTGTGCTCCACATGGGACACATGCTCAACAATACTATCCAGGATATTCTTGTACGCCGTGCAAGAATGGAGGGCAAGAACGCATGTTGGGTGCCTGGTACAGACCATGCTTCGATTGCTACCGAGGCAAAGGTGGTAAACAAGCTGGCACAGCAGGGAATAAAGAAGACTGACCTTACACGTGATGAGTTCCTGAAGCATGCTTGGGACTGGACACATGAGCATGGAGGCATTATTCTGAAACAGTTGCGCAAGCTTGGTGCAAGCTGCGATTGGGACCGCACTTCCTTCACGATGGATGAAACCCGTTCAAGGGCAGTCATAAAGGTTTTCTGCGACCTGTATAACAAGGGTCTCATATATCGTGGCGTGAGAATGGTAAACTGGGACCCAAAGGCTCAGACCGCTCTCTCTGACGAGGAGGTTATCTATAAGGATGAACATTCAAAGCTCTACTATCTGAAGTACAGGGTTGTGGAGAATGACGTCGAGCAGGTGGAAGAAGGTAACGTGATGCATAAGGATGAGAAAGGCTATTATGCTGTAGTTGCTACCACACGTCCTGAGACAATCATGGGTGATACGGCAATGTGTATCAACCCTAACGACCCAAAGAACACATGGCTGAGAGGCAAACACGTTATCGTTCCGCTCGTAGGAAGAGAGATTCCTGTTATAGAGGACGACTATGTTGACGTTGAGTTCGGTACAGGTTGTCTGAAGGTTACTCCTGCACACGACATCAATGACCATGCCCTCGGACTGAAACATCATCTGGAGACAATAGACATCTTCAACGACAACGGAACTATCAGCGAGGCTGCCGGCATGTATGTAGGCATGGACCGCATGGACGTTCGTGTGAAGATTGAGCAGGACCTGAAGGATGCAGGACTGATGGAGAAGGTGGAAGACTATAATAATAAGGTGGGATTCTCTGAGAGAACAAATGTTCCTATCGAGCCGAAGCTCTCTACACAGTGGTTCCTCTCCATGCAGCATTTTGCAGACATCGCCTTGCCACCGGTTATGGATGACGACATACAGTTCTATCCTCCGAAATACAAGAATACATATCGCCATTGGTTGGAGAACATCAAGGACTGGTGTATCAGCCGACAGCTATGGTGGGGACACCGTATTCCGGCATATTATTTCCAGACAGCCGACGGCAAGCGCGACTTTGTTGTTGCAGAGAATGCTGATGAGGCACTGAAAGCAGCACAGCAGAAGAATGCAGCATTGAAGATGGAAGACCTTGAGCAGGACAGCGACTGTCTTGACACCTGGTTCTCGTCATGGTTGTGGCCTATATCATTGTTCGACGGAATTGAACATCCTGACAATGAGGAGATAAATTATTATTATCCTACAAGCGACCTCGTGACCGGTCCGGATATCATCTTCTTCTGGGTAGCACGTATGATAATGGCAGGCTACGAATATCGTGGAAAGATGCCATTCAAGCATGTTTACTTTACGGGTATCGTTAGAGATAAGCTCGGTCGCAAGATGTCTAAGAGTCTTGGTAACTCTCCAGACCCTCTTGAACTGATTGACAAATATGGTGCCGACGGCGTTAGAATGGGAATGATGCTTTCTGCCCCAGCCGGTAACGATATTCTCTTTGATGAGTCGCTTTGCGAACAGGGTCGCAACTTCAACAACAAGATATGGAATGCCTTCCGTCTTGTAAAGGGATGGCAGGTGGCTGAGGCTGAGCAGCCAGAGGCAAACACCATTGCTGTAAGATGGTTTGAGGCAAAGCTTCGTCAGGCAAGTCTGGAGATTGATGACCTGTTCAGCAAATACAGAATCTCTGAAGCCCTAATGACGGTTTACAAGCTTTTCTGGGACGAGTTCTCAAGCTGGTATCTTGAGATGGTAAAGCCGGCTTATGGACAGCCTATCGACAAGAAGACTTACGATGCTACTCTTGGCTTCTTCGAGAATCTGTTGAAGATGCTACATCCGTTTATGCCGTTCATCACAGAGGAGCTTTGGCAGCATATCTATGACCGCAAGGACGGAGAGTCAATCATGCGTGTGAAGCTTGAGATACCTGCTCCTACTGCTGATGACCTGAAGCTTGTTGAGGATATAGAGAATGTTAAACAGATTGTAGCTGGTGTAAGAACAGTTCGCAACCAGAAGAATATTGCCAACAAGGACAGCTTGAAGCTTCAGACTGTTTCTGAAAACGGCTTTGCTGCATACGACTGCATCGTTATGAAGATGGCAAACCTCAGCAGTATTGATGTCGTTGCAGAGAAAGATGCTACGGCTGCGGCATTCATGGTTGGCACATTGGAATATGCTGTTCCACTTGGTGACATGATTGACATTGCCGCTGAGATTGAAAAGCAGGAGGCACAGCTGAAACATCTTGAAGGTTTCCTTGCTGGAGTGATGAAGAAACTCTCCAACGAACGTTTCGTGGCTAATGCTCCGGAGGCTGTCGTTGCTCTTGAGAGAAAGAAGCAAAGTGATAGCGAAGAGAAGATTGCTGCACTTAAAGAAAGTATCGCTTCTCTGAAAACCAAAGCATAATTATTACTGATTATATTTTTTTAAGGGCCATTTTAGTCTGCAAATCGGACTGAAATGACCCTTATTCTTTTCAGATACTTTATTATCTGTCTCTTATACACATCTCCGA
>ERZ1027266.987-NODE-987-length-16787-cov-5.844549_pt1 | contig 16787 bp, 13 predicted proteins | sample MGYA00519257_ERZ1027266 | MGnify/ENA primary metagenome ERZ1027266 (study PRJEB26926, sample SAMN06164683) | human gut metagenome | biome: ENVO:00009003; feature: ENVO:2100002; material: ENVO:00002003 | host: Homo sapiens | place: USA | collected 2012 ... | reverse complement strand
ATAAGCGTTTGTCTTTCAAATTAATCCATCAAATTGATAAGAATTTAAAGTAAAATTAAATCCTACATTAAATCCCAATCGATCCCTACTGGCTTCCAAATTATCATAATTCGCAACCAATTCAAAACCGTTATTTTTCATCTCCCCAACATTCTCGAAAGGCGCTGTCTTATCACCTAAGATATTGGAGATTGGTAATTGAACAATAATATCGGTAGTCTTTTTATTGAAATAGTCCGCTTCAATGCTTAATTTATTATTTAAGAAGCCCAGATCCAGACCAATATCTAGAGAAGAAGTTGTTTCCCAAGTAATATCCTCATCAACCAAGGCTGTTACAGCCGCACCCGGAGCCAAGGAACCTCCATAATTATAACTTAAATTATAATTCTGATTGATAACAGTTAAATAAGGCCAATACCCCTCGATCGTCTGGTTACCCAATTGTCCCCAAGAAGCTCGCAATTTCATGTTAGAAAAAATATTCACATTCTTAATGAAGCTTTCCTCACTCAACCGCCAACCAGCTGAGAAACCGGGAAAAACACCCCATCGATTACCTCGTTTGAAACGGGAGGAGGCATCCGCACGAAGATTCATCTCGAATAAATATTTATCAGCGAAAGCATAATTTAGACGACCGAAGTAAGAAGCCATACGTAATCCTTGCATATTACCCTTGCCCTGAATGCCATTCGTTCCCGCATCCACTTGGGTTAATCCGTCTTTAGCGGGATCCGTCCTACGTGCATATACGTTCTTAATATTATAATTTTCTAATTGAGCACCCAAGATTCCCGCGACCGAATGTTTTTCCACAAACTTCTTGCTATAGTTCAAGGTCGCATGAAAGTTATTACGCATAGTAGATATTTGCTCTCTACTCATCTCCAAGCCATCCCGGTTATAATTTATGGTCATTGTCTCTATACCGGAATCCGTGTATCCATAAAGGGTCTCATTATATTTATCGACCATTTTCCAATTGCCATTAGAGGCCCAAGTGACTTGCAAATTCAAGTCCTTCGTAAAGTCAACAGTAGCGAACGCATTTAACGACATATAATCCAAAGTCGTCTTGGTAGCGCCATTGGAAGCATCAATTAACGGGTTCCTGTTATCATACAATAAAGTTCCATCCTGCGCAATCGCCTCAACCGAACCAAAACGTCCATCTCTCGTATAAGGAGCGATAAAAGGGGCTGCTCCCGATTGTATAAAGAATACACGCGATAAATCAAACGGTTCTTGAGAATTCCGGCGTATATAATTTAAACGAGCGCCAACTTTCAACCACGAATTAACCTTATATTCCAGATTAGCCCGCATACCGAATCTCTCCGCATCTGTATTCGTAATAATACCCTCTTGCTTCAAATAATTTAAGGACAAAAAAGAAGATAATTTTTCCGAACCACCTCGAATTGATAAATTATGGCCTGTAATTAGAGCATTCCGATAAACGTGTTCGTACCAATCCGTATTCGGGTATTTATAAGGATCCGTGCCATTCTTGAAATCAGAGATCAAGGACTCGGGATATAAAGGACTCTCGCCACCATTAGCCAAGGCTTGGTTTGCCATGGTCATTAACTCCGCACTATTTGTCACCAGATCAAATCTCCGCCCCAACTGTTGTACACCTACATATGAGTTCAATTCCACATGCGTCTTCTCATTATTTTTACCCATCTTCGTCGTTACCAAAACGACTCCATTCGCTGCTTTCGATCCATAGATAGCTGCGCTAGCCGCATCCTTCAACACGGTGATACTCTCAATATCGCTTGGATTGATCTGACTAAAAACGCCTTCTACTCCATCAATAATTACCAACGGATCCGAGTTATTCAGCGTACCCCAACCCCGGATTCTTAACTGAGCGCCATCATCCCCCGGCTTTCCCGAATTTTGACTGATCCATACACCCGACACTTTACCAGAAAGGGCTTGTGAGGCATCCGTTATAGGCCGGTTTGCCAATTCCTCATCAAACTTCACGGAAGAAACAGATCCTGTCAAATTCACTTTCTTCTGAGTACCATAGCCAACAACGACAACCTCATCCAGTTGTTCACTATCCTCTGTCAGTGTAATCGTTAGGCTAGAACGATTATTCAAGGCTATTTCTTCTGTCTTATACCCTATATAAGAAATAGAGACCATCGCATTCGGACTTACCTCATTTAATAAAAAATGTCCGTCCATATCCGTAATCGTACCCGTTCTACCCCCCTTCACCAGTACATTTACACCAATGAGAGGTTCCCCATGAGTATCTTTCACAATACCAGTGACCGTGATTTTTTTAGCTTGCTGAATAGAAAGGGACGAGTTTTCTTTTTTCTCGTTCCTTCGTACGATAATTTGTCGGTTGTTGATAATATATTCAACATCCGTTCCTTTAAATAACCTTTCCAATATAACCTCAACGGACTTATCCCGTACGTCAAAATTTACCCTGCGATGCAAGTCGATATTAGCGCCATGATAAACAAAAACAAACTCACTATTTTTCTCAATGTGGTCAAATACATCCTTTATGGTACAATTATTCATACGGACTGTCAACGTGGTTTGTTCCGTCTGCAAGGTAGCGGCGTACACCGCAGAGCCTCCAGAACTGATCAAGCATAAGGCTAAACAAACACTTTTGAGAAAATGATTCGATTCTCTACAGAAATCATCTTTTTTTTTCATACATTTGTAATGTTTTTTCTTTAATACATAATTAATTGATTAAACGAAGTCTTTGAACCGGTGGATATGACGGTATCTTCCGGTTCTTTTTGTCAATTTTTCTTTTTAACACAAAGTCTTTTCACCAAATAGTTCTTTTACATAGGCAATCTATTTTAATATGATTATATTATTCTCTTTATCCGTCTCTTGTCGCAAGAATAGAGATTGACAAATAATCTCAACAACATCTTCCAAACTTCCTCGCAAATCAAGTTTACCGGAAAGAGGTATTTCCGCGATCTCTTTATCAAACACAATCGTACGCCCATAGTATCGGGCTAATTTATTTAAGACATCCCCAACCTTACGATCGTTCACTTGCATCAGATTATCTTTCCAACAGATATACTCAAACACATCCACTTCCTTAATAGATACCCCTTTATTTCCCAACTCTATCATCTGGTTAGGAGCTAGCACCTCTTTAACATGCTTATCATTCTCTACCTCCACCCGGCCTTCGACTAATACAACGGAAGCCTTCGGCTCATCTCCATAGACGCAAACATTAAATTGGGTACCGAGTACCTTTACATTAAACGCATTTGTCTTTACGATAAAAGGGCGGGAAGAATCTGGGGTAACATCCAAATAGGCTTCTCCCGTAACTAAGATCTCTCGTTTATCTTTAGCAAACACGGCCGGATAAATCACACGGGTATCGGCATTTACATATATCTGGGTACCATCTGAAAATATAATATTTGCCCGCTTGCCCTTCGGTACTATGATTTGATTCAAATTTCCAGTCTTAGTAGCTAATACTTTCTTCTTTATCTGAGAGTCTTTTACACTTGGTTTACCTATATTATCATGCGTAATTGTAGCCCCATTTTTAAGCTGTACCCAGCTTCCATTTTCCACCAGCACAATCTCATCGTCCGGCAAAGAGTCTATGCTCTTTTCTTCCAACAAAGCCAATGGCAAGGAGGATTTATCATCCCCCACCATCCAGAAATAACATCCTATGGCAAGGAGTAACACGACCGCCGCCGCCACAGAAGAAGCTAGATAGCGTATGCGTAAAACAAAGGTTTTACGGGGAGCTTTCAAACGTTCCTCGACCTTCTGCCATGAGGATAAAGCGAACTTGGAATCCAATTGTTCCACTTCTCGGACTTTACGCCATAAATCCTCTCCAGCTTGCCGGAATAAATCTTTTTCAAATATGTCTCGTTTCTTATTCACAGGTTACATTTTTATTCTTATTACGGATCAATTTGATTTTGGTACTCACTTTTGCGGAAAAAAACACAATTTTTCATATTCTTGTGTTTTGAAAAGCACGATCTTCCACACTCGCTATATATCGACACCCGGTATCCTTCCAATATACATAAATCTCTAATAATATGATATTTACAGTTTTTCTTAGTATCAAACAAAAGTTTTCCGTACACTAAACCTTAGTTTACCTATAGTAAAACAAAAGTTTCTTCAGTACGAAACTTTTGTTTTCCCTAAGGGAAACAACTCTTAAAGACTCCATTCCCTACTCACAAGCCTAAGTGATAAATTGCTTTCTTGCCATTCACCTTAAAACATGGTAGGTCAAGAGTGATAATTGTAGATATTTTTATATCTACAACCACCATGTAATATACTTATTTATAGGGCATATAAGACATAGTTGTAGATATGGTAGATATTTTCGCTTATGTAAGCATAGGGAATAAAACATAATGGATGCCCCCCATTATTAAAGCGTCCAGGGAAAACCACCTTCTTAACTTACTAAGCGTTCTGGATAATAAATTTTTACTCGATTGATAATTTATACCTAAGATCTCCGCAATCTCATCGTGTCCCAATCCATTTACATAATAAAGATAAATAATCTCTCTCTGGTGGGGGGAAAGTTTTGTCAAAGCCTTCATTAAGAGTTTAACCCGTTCGTCCGCTTCCGTCGTATCCAGTGAGATACGAGAAAATAATTCATCTGTTTGGAAAGTATCCTCATAAAGAGAGATGTCCTCCATCTTCCTGTTTTTCTCGATCGTATCATACAACTTATGCCTTAAAGTCTTGAGTAAGTAACCTTTGACATTTACAGTTGGAGATAAAGTCTCGTGGTTTTGAATCAATTTGATAAAAATATCCTGTACGCAATCTTCCACCAAGCTCTTGTCAGGAAGTAGCTTGATACCATAATTGCGCAATAAGGCGTAAAATCGGCAATACAGCTCACGGAAAGCTCTCATATCTCCCTTCAGACACAGTTCCCAAAGCCCCTCATCGGATATTTTCATATAGATCATGTAGAAATAACTCCCGCAGATTTGACGCAAACATACACAAAACATTCGATTTTCAGATTAGCTAGAAGAGATTTTATAGAAAAACACGTGTATAACGCAAAATACATTATACACGTGTTCATTGAAATAATACGAAAAGGTTACTTATATCGCTTACTTTGCCAAGGGATCATACCCGTCTGGCGGATATGCTCCATCAAGCCATTGAACAAGTTTTTATAGGCAGCGGAAGAACGCTCTGCGATCGGGTTTTGCTCTTTAGGGTCTTCTTTCAGATTGAAGAATTGGATAGGTTCCCAAGGTGTGTTTTGTAAGATCTTATAATCTTTATAGCGAGATGCGTAATAGGCTTTACCACCATATCGGGAATTACCTTCCCTTCGCACCCAATGCACCATTCGATCTCCGGTATCTTGTTCCTCACCCCGTAAAAGAGGCAAGATACTGATACCGTCGATCTCATGCGATACAGGCACGGCTGTCAGATCGCATAAGGTCGGGAACATATCCGAAAGCATGACGAAATTATCACGTACCGCCGGACGGATCTGGTTCTTCCAATAAATACCTCCGGCTACCCGGATCCCTCCCTCATACATATCCTGCTTCGCGCCTCTGAACGGGCCGTTATTCGCACCCGCATCGTCCTGCCCTCCATTATCAGAGGTAAATATAATGATCGTATTCTCCAACTGGCCATTCTGTTCCAAGGCCTCATACACACGTCCGACGTTATAATCCAAATGCTCAATCAAGGCGACAATCTTAGCACGCTTCTCAGGAAGTGACGGTTCACGCTTTTTCACCTTTTCCAGCCATTCCTGAGGAGGTTGTATCGGGGTATGTGGGGCATTATAAGCTAGATACAAGAAGAAAGGCTCTTGCTTTTGCTTCATATCCGACAGGTAACGGATCGCCCAATCAGAGAAAATCTCTGTAGCATGTCCTTGTGGATCGATCTCTTTCAAGTTCTCACGCATATAATTATTTCCGAAACGACGATGGGTATAATAATCATCCATCATATCCCCTAAAAATCCCCGGTAGAAATCGAAGCCCCTTTCCGTAGGGGTATTCGGAGACTCCAATCCTAGATTCCATTTTCCAACCATCGCATTATGATAGCCTCTTTTCTTCAACATCTGGGGTAATAATACGGCATCCTCCGACAGATACCCCCAGCTATCCTCTTTATGCGTACGAATAACTCCCGGTACGCCTACCATATCCGGATAACGACCGGTTAATAAGGAAGCTCTACTAGGAGAGGAGACCGGACAGTTCGCATGGAAATTCGTGAAACGAACTCCTTCATTTAATAATTTATCGATATGTGGAGTTTGAATGTCCTTGGCGGCTCCTTGACAGGACAAATCACCATATCCCAAATCATCCACCAAAATCAGCAGGATATTCGGGCTATCCGGCAAAGCCTTTGTTTGTGCGGAAGCTGCGGAAAAAGCCAATCCGCAAGCCGCTGTCAGTATATATTTATTCATCTATCTGTTGTTTTTAATTTCCCATTACATCATATCACATACGGAAGGTTTGATCTTCATTCCTTTCTTATGTTTCTCACCGGCCTCGATCAGTAATTTCACGATCTCCGGATGCTTCTCCGCCTGATTGAACCTCTCCGAGATATCTGTCTCCACGTTATACAACAAGGGTTCTGCCGGAGTCTCGATCTTACAGGTTCGCAGATATTGGTCCTTGATCGTCTTAAAATAATACTTCCACTCCCCTTTACGGATCGCCATCAACTCGCTTCCCCACCAATAATAAACTTCATCACGGGCGGAATGCTTTTCCTCAAACAATAATCCGGTTTGATTCACGCCATCCAATACAAGATCTTTCGGTTGCTCGATACCCGCCATCGAGAGGAAAGTCGGATATAAATCCATCGAGGTCATAATCTCATCGTTGATCGCCGGATTGATTTTTCCCGGCATCCAACAAATGGCCGGAACCCGGAAGCCACCTTCCCACCAAGTACCCTTGCCATCCTTCAACGGACCTGCGGAACCACCATTCTCATGCTCCGTCAGCCAAGGGCCGTTATCGCTGGTAAAAATAACAAACGTATTCTCGTCCAAGCCATTTTCACGCAGAGCCTTCAACACCTCCCCAACGCTCCAGTCTATTTCCTCAACCACATCTCCGTACAGGCCTCGTTTGCTCGTTCCCTCGAAACGGGCATTCGTGTACAATGGGATATGCGGGAAGGTATGAGCGAAATAAAGGAAGAAAGGTTCCTTTGAATGATCCTTGATGAACGATACCGCTTTCTCCGTATAGCGACGGGTTAATTCTCCCTGATCCGGTTCCGATTCGATTTGCTTACCATCCAATATCAATGGAGTCGATGGAAAATTCCGGGCATGCGCGCCTTTATTCTGAACAGGGCTCATATCATTGGAATAAGGTATGCCGAAATAGGTATCAAAACCATGATCCGTCGGTAAATAGGGAGAAAACGCACCTAAATGCCATTTGCCTACACAGCCGGTCGCATACCCGTTTTGTTGTAAAACTTTGGCGATCGTGACCTCATCTTGTCCTAACCCAGCCTTTGAGTTAGGGAAAAGTACGGCTACCCGATCTCCATACAATCCATTTCGAACCGGCAAACGTCCGGTCATTAACGCGGCCCGACTTGGTGTAGAAACTCCGGCCCCCACATAAAACTGGGTCAGCTTCATTCCTTCACAAGCCATACGGTCTATATTCGGTGTGCGGATCGTGGGATTCCCATAGCAACTCAAATCCCCATATCCCATATCGTCACAGAATATGATTACAAAATTAGGCTTATTGGCCGCATCCGAGGCAGCGTTCAAGCTCAAGCTGTTCGATAATACCGCCGCTGTTAAAACAGACAATGATTTCAGTGTTTTCATATACGTATCTTTTTATTTAAGTAAACGGGGAAAAGGTTCATCTATGATACCGGCAGGACGCTGGTTCCGGCCTTCACATCCCCAATCTCCCATATCACTACGAACCTGTTCGATCCATTGATTCATCTTCGTCACTACTTCGGGATGTTTATCGATGACATTGGTTGTTTCCGACAAATCATTCGCCAAATTATATAAACGAGCTTCACCGACTTCCGTATCCGGGAAGTGAGGGCCTTTGATACGTTCCTTCAAAGGTAAATGATACTTCCAGTTTCCCCAACGTACCGCCTGTAATTGTTGTTTCTGGTAATAATAGAAAGTCTCCGTGGGCGATGCCATCGATTCTCCCTCCAAGATTCCAGACACATTATGCCCATCTATCACCCGGTCGGAAGGAACCGCATAACCGCAATAATGCGCCAATGTCGGTAAGAAATCCATCGAAGTCACCAGATTATCAGTCTCCTGTCCCGCCGGTATTTTAGCGGGCCATCTCATTATACAAGGCACCCTGAACCCACCTTCATACGTCGTACCCTTTTGGCCTCTCAACGGACGGTTCGTACCGCCGAAGTGTTCATCCGCACCATTATCGGAAGTAAAGATAACCAAGGTATTTTGATCCAATCCTTCCTCCTTTAAAGTCTCAAGCAAGACTCCCATCGACCAATCCAATTCCTCGGTCGCATCCCCATAGAGTCCGTTCTGAGACTTTCCCTTGAAAGCGGGAGAAGCCGCTAACGGATTATGAGTCATATTATGGCACAAATAAATAAAGAACGGAGATTCCTTATGAGACTTTATAAACTCCACAGTCTTATTAGTATAACGAATCGTCAAGGAATCATGACCGACTGGAGCCACTATTACCTCCTCCTGTTCCATCAAGGGTAACGGACAATACGGACGATCCATATCGTTACTATAAGGAATACCATAATAATAGTCGAAACCCTGCCGGGTAGGAAGAAATGGCAATTGATCCCCTAGATGCCATTTCCCGATACAAGCCGTCGCATACCCCTGCTCCTTCATCAACTCGGCGATCGTTATCTCACCGGGATTCAAGCCTTTATGCGAAGCTGGAAATAGCACTTGCCTCCCTTTGGACATCAAAGGTGTAGGGTCCGCATTTACATGCATGGAGACTCGCCTTGGATAACACCCTGTCAATAAAGCCGATCTGGAAGGTGTGCTCACGCTCGAACCCACATAAAAATCGGTCAGTCGTATTCCCTCTTTAGCCATCTGGTCGATATGGGGAGTACGATGCTTCGTACTCCCGTAACAACCTAAATCCCCATATCCGAAATCATCGATAAATACGATTATCACATTTGGCCTTTCCGCCGCTTGAGTAGCCACGGCCGCTCCGGAAAGGGCTAATACCGGTATCAATTTAGATATAAATTTCATTTCATCCTTCTTTTAGTTGAACATTACCAACCCGGGTTCTGATCCAAATTCGGATTCAAAGAGCGCTCGCTATCAGGAATAGGCAGTAAATCGTAATATTCCAGATATCCATTCGGGAACTTCGTCTCGATCACGCTTCCTTCATGATCTTTTATAATCATAGGATAAAGCGTCTTCCCGATTTTCCAACGTTTCACGTCTGACCAATAACGGCCTTCCAACGCTAACTCAATCCGTCTCTCATGTCTTACTTTCTCACGAGCCTCCTCACGACTCATAGATGTCGGCAGCAAAGAGATCTTAACGTCATCCCTTTCCGTACGGATCCGGTTGAGGATAGCGATCGCATCCGCTACATTTCCATTCGTCTCAATAATCGCCTCCGCTTTTGACAATAAGACATCCGCATATCTCAGTATGATATCATTGATATAAGACTGCCCGGAAGGAGGAAGCTTTGACTCATCCTGAATCCGATATTTACGGGTACTTAAATGTTTCAACCGATTACCGGCATGATTAAACGCACCTCCCGGATACAGGTAATTAGGGAAACGATAGCCCAAGAAATAAGAACCCGGAAGTACAGCCGTGAAACCTAAACGAGGATCCCGGTTCTCATAAGGATTCTCGGGATCTACAGGAGAGCCGTCGATCGTCTCATAAGCCGCTACCAAATCATCCGTAGGGACATAACGGCTTCCACGGGTCCAACTTCCGGTACCCGTTCCGCAATACTGGTCAATATAGGAACCTTGCGAATTCTCGCCTTCAATATATTGGATATCAAACAATACTTCCTTATTGTTCTCATTAGCCGGATCAAACAAGCCCTCATAACTATGGAATAGACCATATTTCTTCAACGCATCAATTTGCTCGACACAAGCCAGAACCTCCTTGTATTTACCTTGGTATAAGTAGGCTCGCATTTTCATACCTAAAGCCGCCCCCTTGGTAGCACGCCCCGGCTCGGGAGCATCCACTCCCAAATTGGTGATCGCAACCTCATAATCATCCAACGCCTGTTGCCAAGTCTCCTCCAAACTCGCCCGCTTCAAGCTACGAGCTTCTTCCGTGGAAATGTTCGTCAATATAATAGGTACCCCACCATAGGTTTCCGCTAGCACGGAATAAGCCAGTCCCCGTAGAAAATGAGTCTCACCTGAATATTTGGCTTTCGCTTCTTCCGATAAATCCACTAAATCCATACAGGCCAACAAATAGTTTGCCCGGGAGATTATCTCGTAACATCTTTTCCAACGATACGTTACGACTCCTCCGTCACTAGAGCTCAATCGCCCGGCACCCAGCTTATTAAAAACCTCATCCGTTCCCCAGTTAAATGCGTTAGGGGTAGCTCCATCCGTTATGCCAAAGCCAAACAAGCCTTGATTATAAACCTCTTTTTCCCTCAATTGAGCATAGACACCATTTAAAAGGAGTTTGATATCCGATTCATTTTCCGGGAAACTCGCCGAAGTAATCTTATCCTCAGGATACAAATCCAAATAATTCTCCATACATCCCGTGAAAGAGACACATAGTATAATTGATAAGCAATATGCTAATAACTGTTTCATACTTTTAGAAATTAAGATTTATACCAAATGTAAATATTCTCGGAGTCGGGTAATAATTGGTACCCGAATCAAACGTATTTCTTTCCGGATCATATCCTTCATACCCTTTTTTCCACATAATCGTAAACAGGTTCTGGGCATTCGCATATACATACAACCGTTGCATTTTTAGCTTTGAGGTAATCCATTCAGGGAACGCATAACCTAATTGTAAGTTCTTCAATTTCAAGAAATCGATACGATGTACCCAAAATGAGGAGTCATACGTGTCCCATGAAGAGTCAAACCGAAGCATCGGTATATTTGAGTCCGGATTCTCTGGGCTCCACGCATCCCGCCATTTATCAGAAATAGTCAGCCATTCGTATTGCATACGGGTCATGCCGCTCTTCGTAAACGCATTCGCCTGTCCCAAACCTTGGAATAAGATATTTAAGTCAAACCCTTTATAGCGTAAGCCGGCAGTAAGTCCATACGTAATTTTAGGAATCGTATTACCAAGTACTTGTTTATCTTGATAGTCTAATTTTCCATCGTTATTAACATCCTCGTATTTCAGATTTCCCATTTCCGGCTTAAGCCCATTGCTATGCATATGTTGAGCGGCTTCTTCGTCCGATTGATAGATGCCAACCGCTTTATAGCCATACAAAGCCTTATACGGATATCCCTCACGAATCAAATAAAGCTGGTCCGGAGAGTTTCCTCCTTGAAATTTCGTTACTTTATTATCGATATACGTAAAGTTTAGTCCTACGTTAAATCCAAGGCGATCTCTGCTCGTCTCAAGATTATCATAATTCACGACTAACTCAAAACCATTATTTTTCATCTCGCCCACATTCTCAAACGGTGCGGTCTTATCCCCTAATACGTTTGGTATTGGCAATTGAACGATAATATCGGTTGTTTTTTTATTGAAGTAATCAGCTTCTATATTCAACTTATTACCTAAGAAGCCCAAATCCACGCCAATATCCAAGGAAGAGGTAGTTTCCCAAGTAATATCCTCATCCACCAAAGCGGTTACGGCAGCACCCGGAGCCAATGAGCCTCCATAATTATAACTCAAGTCATAATTTTGGGAGATCACTGTTAAATAAGGCCAATATCCTTCAATGGTTTGATTGCCTAATTGTCCCCACGACGCACGTAGTTTCAAATTAGAAAACAGATTCAGGTTCTTAATAAACGCCTCTTCACTCAAACGCCATCCTGCAGAGAAACCCGGAAAAACACCCCAGCGATTTCCCCGTTTAAAACGAGAGGAGGCATCGGCACGGAGATTCATCTCAAATAAATATTTATCCGCAAAGGCATAATTCAATCGACCAAAATAAGATGCCATGCGTAGACCTTCAAAATTTCCCTCTCCCTTGATACCTTCCGTTCCCGCATCCACTTGGGTTAATCCTTCTTTGGGTGGGTTGGTTCTTCGGGCAAATACGTTCTTTATACTGTAATTCTCCAATTGGGTACCAAGGATAGCGGCAACATAATGCTTATCCGCAAATCGCTTGCTATAGTTTAATGTCGCTTGGAAATTATTACGCATAGTCGATACTTGCTCTCTACTCAACACAATACCATCACGATTGTAATTTTTCGGTATCGTCTCTATGCCAGAATCCGTATATCCATAAAGGGTCTCATTATATTTATCAACCATTTTCCAATTGCCATTAGAGGCCCATGTTACTTGTAAGTTCAAGTCTTTCGTAAAATCTACGGTAGCGAAAGCATTTACAGCCATATAATCCTTGGATGTTTTAGTCGCCCCGTTCGAAGCGTCTATAACCGGCTGATAAGTCGTATACAATAAAGTACCATCATCCTTAATCGCTTCTACCGAACCGAAACGGCCATCCCGGGTATATGGAGCGATGAAAGGAGCCGCACCTTGTTGCTGTTCGAATACACGGAACAAATCAAAAGGCTCTTGGGAATTCCTACGAGTATAATTCAAACGAGCGCCAACTCTCAACCATGAATTCACTTTATACTCCACATTTGCCCGGATACCGAACCGCTCCGCCTTAGAGTTCATCAAAATACCTTCCTGACTCAAATAGTTCAAAGACAAGAAGGAAGATAGTTTCTCCGATCCACCGCGAATGGATAAATTATGCCCTGTTATTAAAGCATTCCGATAAAGAGAGTCATACCAATCCGTATTCGGGTATTTATAAGGATCTGTTCCATTAGCGAAATTAGAGATCAATGTTTCCGAGAAAAGAGGGTTCTCTCCCCCATTCACCAAAGCTTGATTCGCCATAGTCATATGCTCGGCGCTATTCGTCACTAAATCAAAATGACGTCCGATCTGCTGCATTCCGACGTAAGAGTTCAACTCTACTTGGGTTTTCTCATTATTCTTTCCCATCTTCGTCGTAACCAAAACGACACCGTTAGCGGCCTTTGATCCGTAAATAGCCGCACTAGCCGCATCCTTCAAGACTGTGATACTTTCGATGTCACTCGGATTTACTTGGCTGAATACCCCTTCTACTCCGTCAATAATCACCAACGGGTCCGAATTATTCAATGTACCCCAGCCACGAATTCTCAATTGCGCTCCATCATCTCCCGGCTTACCCGAATTCTGGCTGATCCACACGCCGGAAACCTTTCCGGAAAGTGCTTGAGAAGCATCAGTGATCGGACGGTTCGCCAATTCCTCATCAAATTTGACTGAAGAAACAGAACCTGTCAAATTCACCTTCTTCTGGGTTCCATAACCAACAACCACAACCTCTTCCAAAGCCTGTGTATCCTCCTTTAAACGTACATTCAATGAAGTCTGTCCCGCAATAGCGACAGTTGTTGGCATAAAGCCGATATAAGAAAATTGAAGTGTCGCGTTATCCGATACCTCCAAAATAAATTTACCATCAAAGTCTGTTATCGTACCATTTTGAGTACCTTTCTCCACAACATTCGCTCCAATGATAGGTTCCCCTTTTGAATCGACAACAACACCCGTTATTTTTTTGGCTTGCTGGGTGACCGCATTCGCTATAGGTTTTTCAAATAAGTAGATCTTTCCATTTTTAACTTCATAACTTAATGACGTGCCCTCCGTTATTTTATCCAATACATTTGTCAATTCTGCATTCGTAAAATTAACGCTCACTCTCCGATTCAAATCTACGATTTGTTTGCTATACGCAACACTCAACCCGGTTTGGTGGGTGATGGTAGCTAAAACTTTCTCCACTTTCGCATTGTCCAGCACAATAGAAACCCGCTGAGCCGAGGCGGTAGCCGTGAAACTCAGCAAGGATATGACTAAAAATAGAAAGGTTAACTTCATGGCATTCGGTATTTTCTCAATTAATATTAAAAGGCACCTACGCCGAGGGCTTTCTTGCTTTTCTTTCATATATTTGTATTGATTTTAATAGTTGGTATTAGAAATTTATTTTTAATACGATCGGCAGCCGAAAAGGGTAGGAGCTTTTCGGCTGTTCTTATGTTATCTATTTATGAGGAATCCATACGCATATCTATTTTAAGGTTAACACTCTGTTTCCTGCTCTCCTATCAAATAGACACACGACAAATCTAAAAGGATGAGTCGTTATAGCTAATTTTTTTAGGTAATTATATACGACTTTGCACTATCTCTAAAATAATAAAAGGACACATGATTATGTATCCTTTTATTATTCAATCGTTTTTCTCATTTTTCTTTCCCTTTCCTTCTTTTTTAACGCTCCAAGAAAGAGTTTTCCGAAAAAGAGGATCACGGGGATCTGTTTTCGGATTATAGCCGAATATGTTATCGGCTATTCTCTTCATCTCCTTCTCAATATCTTTATGTATTACTACTTCTATGTCTTTCTTTTTTCTCATGCTGCCATATTCTTTAACTGTGAATACCTTAATCGGTGTCCGATATTCTGCAAAAGTACGTCGAATCTTTCACATTCGGAAAGATGTTTGGTATTATACCTAAAAGCTGATGAGTCCACGTATCTTTGCAGATGTTTCCTAGACACCCAATGATGGACACCCTTCAATGTTCTTTTTAGGTGTCCCCAGAATCCTTCGATCGTATTAGTATGTCTATTCCCAATGACGTAAGCGCCTTTCTTATGATAGACAACACCGTGATCGTATAGGTTAGGATCTAAGTTTCTATAAGCTTGCCATTCATCAGAGAAGATGGTAGACCCCGGACATACAACATCATTGATGATCGGGATCAAGGTTCCGGCTTTCGTATCGCTAACAACCTTAGCTATAACAAAGCCTTCTCGTTGCAGCATACCAAATACCGGGACCTTGTCCTTACAACTCCTGCCTCTTGCGTTTCTTACCTTCTTACTACTATGCCTATTCTTATTCAATCCCCCTATATAAGTCTCATCTACCTCAACCTCTCCGTTTAGACATTGGCTGGCATCTATATTGAAACAATTCTGGATACGTTGCAACATAAACCAAGCCGTCTTTTGTGTTACGTTAATGAACTTAGCTAACTGAACGGAAGAGACACCCTTCTTAGCGTTTATGACGATATAGCAAGCCAACATCCATTTCCTCAACGACACTTTCGTGTTCTCGAAGATCGTGTTTGTCCGGACGTTGAAATACTTCCCCGTATTCTTGCACTTGTATCGGTTTCCTTTGCATTTATAAACCTTTGAGTCTGGATCGTACGGAGACACGACATGATCGCCCCATCTCTGTCTCTCCAAAAAATCAATACATGATTGCTCGGTAGGGAAGAACTTCACTAACTCATCAATAGATTTAAAATGATTCTGTTCAAACATAACACTCTGATTTTTACCCTATAAAGATAATAAATTCGTTCCAAACCAGCAATCAAACCATACCCTAATGCAATCTTATTAAAATTGTTTTAGTTTTAATTAGGATTGTTTAGAAATAAGATCGCTATATTTGAAAACAAACTTTAAAATCTAATATTATGGGAACAAATGATGATCGTTTTGAATTTTATCCTGACAATAGAGGAAAATGGAGATGGACTAGGTATTCTTCTAATGGAAGAATAGTTGGAGCTTCATCCCAAGGTTATGTAAGTAAACAGGCATGTATAGAAAATGCTAGGAGGAATGGTTACAAAGGTTCTTAATCTCCTCTGGATCTAAACAAGGACCGCCAACAACTTTTTCTGTGGCTTTTCTTTGTCGTACAAATTCTTCTGCCTCAGAAAAGTTTGTTGCATATATCCATCCGATATACTTTTCGCCATTGATTTGATACTCTGTTACAAATTTCTTTTCTTCTTTTTTCATGTTTGTAATTTTTAAAAATTAATAAATATGATAAAACAAAAGCGGGACTAGCCTAAATCTAATCCCGCTTTTAATATTTTGCCTATGAAAGCGCCTTTAATTAAGGTTGTGTATCATCTTGTTTTAATAATTTCCATGTGTCTTCATCTTCACGTATTTCCACATTTTCACATTTACCTGTAACCGGGTCCCGCATTCCCCATTTGTAGGTGTAATTATTGGTGAGCTTCATTTGCAGCCCGGCCTTTATATCAACAGTCCATATGGAAGTAACTGTCCCAAAACATTCATCTGCTTCGTTTATACCAGTAAAATCATCATCAAATTTAATAGTCATCGTTTTAGGATCAAAACTATAATAAAACGCATCAACAGTCGAAGAGTTATCTTTGTTATCTACGACCTTTAGATATCCAGTTCCATTTTCTAAGAATGTAAATATGAATTGTTCCCTAGATTCTCCTTCTGCCCATGTTCCAACAATCATAGAGTTTTCTTTATTAATAACATCATCAACATCTGAGTTATCATCGTTATGACAGGATGTAAAAAAAAGATATGATAGTGATATTACACAAAATAATATTGCGATAGATTTATTCCTGTCTCTTA
>ERZ1027266.960-NODE-960-length-17200-cov-6.795626_pt1 | contig 17200 bp, 10 predicted proteins | sample MGYA00519257_ERZ1027266 | MGnify/ENA primary metagenome ERZ1027266 (study PRJEB26926, sample SAMN06164683) | human gut metagenome | biome: ENVO:00009003; feature: ENVO:2100002; material: ENVO:00002003 | host: Homo sapiens | place: USA | collected 2012 ... | reverse complement strand
ACGAGATTCATGAGCGTCTCGTGGGCTCGGAGATGTGTATAAGAGACAGCTCAAATACCATCTTCTGCCTTGTGACAGGTTTCCACCACGGGCAAAGTCCTCTTCCTCCTGTATAAGATGCTGCACCTCATGCAGCAACACACCTTCGGTCTGGTATTGGAACGGAGAATTTAGCGTTCCCATGCAAATCATCATGCCGTAGCTCAAAGGATTGAAATACCCAGCGAACTCGTTGGTTGGTGTGTATCTGGCGTATAGACTGAGCCGTTCGAAAGCTGGGTATGCTATGAGCAGGCTGATGTCATGCATACATAGGCTGATGTTTATGGACTCGCCAAAATGGCGTTTCAGATGGTCTTCTATTTCGACTGTATTGTGGAAAGGGTCAGCCACTTCATAGCGCCATTTGCCGTCTACACCCATTTCCCAACCCGTCTGCTGTTTTATCATGTGCATATCCGTGCTGCAGCGAAGCAGTTGGACTGCCTTCTTTTGAGCTTCGACAAGACCTAACGAAGCATTGCTATCGTCAAGTCTTTTTGCACCTATAATACCTATATAGCTCATATTACCACTTGTCGGGTGAATTAATAATGTCGGTTTTGTCTTCAAGATAGTCTTCTATGCATTTCCTTATGCCATCCAGTGTAGCCGAGCAAGGCAAGGCATCAAGAAATGCTTGGGCCACAGACTTTTCGGGCGACATGAACATCATCTCGTCTTCGAACTTTGCATAATAGAGTCCGTTGGTGTCCAGATACTCGCTGTCGAGAATGTCTTGTAGCAGAGCCTTGACATTTGGGGCAAGTTCTACGGAAGATGCCTTGTTCCCTATCACACGCTGCAAATCACGGCACACCTTACGCTGTTCTACGAGCGAGGGGTGCACCTCTTGCTGTTGACTAACCCTTGATGCAGAAAGGCGGAAGTATTCTTTCCATTTCATGTAGCATCGTCGCAGGGCATCTATTGTGCTGCGCTGTATATGGGGCTGTGGCAACCCTTCGAGGGCCATTGTTTCTTGCGCAAGACAATAGTGCTCGGAATGTCTGAACACAGGTTTACCCTTCTGTTCTCCCATGGCTACAGGGGCAGATATACGCAACATGAGGCTCTGCCTTATTGGAGGCATGGGTACTTCGTCCGCATTTTTCCAGTCAAGAACATCCCAAGGCTCGTTGTCGTCGCGTTCGGAGCGCGACTCGAATTCCTTCACATCGCCGTAAGTTATCTGCTCGCGAGGCACGACAATCACAGCATCCATCTGGGCAAGCGTTTGTATGATGGTCTGCAATGGTTCCGACTCGAAAGGCAACTGTCCAGTCTGATAGTGCATAAGCGTCTTGCGTTTTTTCTTGTCTGGCTGTTCTTGGCCTTCCTTTGCCTTGTCGTATATCGAACTTATAGGAGTGCCAAAGAACAGAGAGCGTATACTGTCAAAACGCTTGTCCTTTTCAAACTCCTTGGAGTGTTTATCGTTCACGCTTACTACATACATCGGACCATTGTAAGGCATTAACGAGAAGTTCACCCCCAAGCCAGCTATCGTATAACTTGTGTTGGTATTGGTGGCATATTTGAAACCTTCGTGTAGAGGAATAGAAACCGTGTCTAACGCTTTTCTTACCTTCGACTCGTCCATAGGCAAGAGTAATCCGATCTGCGTTTGAGCCTTGCCTCTTTTCTTTTCCTTCAACGAGAAGGATATGAAGCGAGGCTTCAGTTCGGCGATGGCAGGATGAACGTATGCTCCAAGAATGTTGCCGGTGATAATCTTGCGCTCCACAATCTTGTTGTTGTAGAGCGCAATGTCCTTGTTCCAAACGCTTGCGCTCGGCTGCCAAGCTCTTGAATAAAAAATATCACAAAGACGATCGTAATTACTCCAACTGCTATTATGAACCAAATTGATGCGAATTTCCGTGTGTACAGCTGTCAATGCAAATACAAACTCCACTTTACTGGGAAGGAATCTGGATTGCTCATCTTTACCAAATCGTATGTCTGTCAATACACTTTTAATTCCATCTTGTGGCATTACCTCGCCCTCCACATTCTCAGTGATGACGTATCCGTTTCCTATTTCCGCTTTTGACAATACCTTGACAAGTCTTTTCCTTTCTTCTGCGTATTTTTTCATCTCTTGCTTTTTTGCGTCAAGCAGATGGTTATACTCATTAGAGAACGAAATCAGTTTTTGCATGATTCGCTTGGCACGCTTCTGCTCTTTCACATCTTCAAATTCTGTCGAGCTCCATTTGTCTACAGGCGTGCATGCTTTCTGCAACCATGTGTCTGCCAACTCCTCATCACCACAATATGTTATCAATATGCGTTTTGCACCGTCATGCAGCAGTTTGCAGCGTGCTTTGAAGCGGCGGTGGGCATTTTTGTCTCGGTGGGCATAATAATCTTTTACCTGTTTCTGTAAGGCAGGGTTCTCCTTATATGGATTTCCGTAAACCGCCTTAGCTTTCTGGCAAAGTTCAGTCACTGTCTCATAGCTATACGGAAACGTCTTTTGCTTGCATTTATAGGTTGTAAGATATGAGCACCCACCAAGCCTTGTCTTCGTCTTGGCAGTAGTGAAAAGTTCTTCCCTTACAAAGTCGGCCTCAAAATCACGGAATTCACGTTCCAGGTCCCACTGGTTTATTCGGCGAAGTTCAGCCTCAAGCGTCGTATAGCCCGATATCAGGTCGTCTACGATGCTCTGTTGTGCCGCCACACTTAGCATGGCACTCCGTGCGAGCAGTCGGCTTGCTGTCACATTGCGTGTAAGGTCGAGGACCACAGCTTGTTCTGTGTGTTCAGACAAATACTCTTTTGCCACCTCATTGCCATACTTGTTATCAATGTCCACAAAGTCGGCTTGTTCACGGTCTTGGTCTTGCCATGCGGCAGTGTTGGCACTCAGCGACCGCAACTTTGCCCGGAGCATCATATTGAGGCGCTTCTCCGAAGGAATGGCCGTAATGATGTACTCATACAATGGAGGCAAGTCGACACGTTGACCAGTTCGGTTGATGCGGCCACGTTTCTGCAAGTCGATATTCACGTCAAGATCATTTTGCACGATGAGCATCTTGCGTTGGCGCACTTGGTCCTCTGGCACCTCGGTGGTAGAAATGGCGTGCGCACTTGCACCTATAGCTCCGCAGGCATTGATAAGAATAACGTCTAACTTGTTGTTTTGGAAATCATTAAATATGAGGTTAGAGTGACGCTTCTTTCTTGACCCGATGACAGCGTTGATGAAGTCGTCATCGCCCTCAGGTGAGAGATAATCCAGTTGGTGTGCCCGCCCCGTACATTCCTCAAAACGGATGTTTAGGTATTCACCATTGGGCGCAACAAACTTCTCGGCAGTTATCAGCTGCCGTATTACGTCGATAGGCGACACGGGGAGATGAAACACCTCTTCGGTTATATCTTGCTTGATACTTGTGTAGTAGTCGCTTATCTCTTTGGCTTCTGCCTTCAATGACATTTCTTCCAATTCTTCTACCATTTCAAAAACAGGTCGATTGGCACTGTTGGTAGAGCCGCTTCCACAAACCGTCTTTTCCAACAAGCGCAACAACAACGCAGATATGTCGCCACGAACGGATCCGTCTTCATTCACTTCCACGTCCTGTACGATACACTCAAGCGTGTCGCTCATGCCAATCACCACACTTCTTCCTTGCCTTACATTCTCAATGGCGGCTTGCGCCACCTTTTTCGCTTTCAAGGAAAGTAACAACACTTTGTTGATATAGAAAAGTTGTGCTCTTGTGGGATAGCAGTTGAAGGGTAGAAGCACGTTGTACATAAGGGCATGATTAACCATTGTGCGAACCATTGCAGAGAGTTTTACTATTTCACGGAAGAAGAACATTACCTTATCAAACTGCTCACCATGTACGTCGAGGTCTTCATCAAGATATGTATAGACTGGTGTAGGCAAACCCTCGCCAGAGTGCTCGCGTCTGATCATTTGTCCTTCGGCAGCCAAACAAGACGAAACGTATTCTTGCATGGGCACTCCACCACAGTGCAAGGCATCCTTGAGCGTGTTTTCTGTAGCCAAGGCACTCAGGGTCGTGCGTCTCATGAAGGTGAGCAAACATTCCGGGCGCTTGGCAAAAGTGGCAGAAAGGAATACACATTGCGTCTGTGGCGTTTCTTCAAGAATCATGTTTATGCCTTGCGTGATAACCGATGCTTTGCCAGCGTTCACTCCGCTGCTTTTGTGGGCTTCGTCGAAGATGAACAGCACACGATGTTGCTCGCACAACGCCATGAGGAAATTGAGACGTGTCATGTCTCGTTTGGCATCTTTCAGTTGAGAGTAGGTAATCATGAGATAGTCGAAGGCATCCTGCGGCAGTTCACCTTTTATGAATATTTCTTGAAGGACAGATTTCTTGGGAGCTTTGTAGACCACCTCATACTGTTTCTGGTAGAGCGCCATGCGCTCTGCCTCATACTTTTCGTTATCTTCTTCGTCTGCGGGAGACCATATCTCGTCGGACGTACATGTCGCTTTCTGCTCAACCACATGGTCAAAGTCGACAACCGACACACCTGCATTCACCACCAATGGCCGTGCCTCCTTAATGCCAAGCGCTTTACAGTCGCGGTACATATCGCTGAACAGGGTATATCGGTCGGTGAAGAATATTGGCAGATAGCCAGACAACAGTCCATAGCGTATCATGGCAGCAGCTTGTCGGCCTTTGCCTATACCCGTTTGGTCGCCTATGACTACCGACTGTCCACGTTTCTCTATATTGTAAATGGCCAATGCAACACCATCGATTTGCTCGGCGGCCAATGCTTCCCTCAGTTCCTCATGGCTCATGTGCAGTCTGTTTGCTACATATCCGCCGACATCGCCCCCAAGCGCTTCGTTTAGTTTACTTAATGCCCTTGTCGTGTATTCTGCAAGCTGTTTCGGAATGACGGATTCCAATGTCTTCGCATCCTTTACAGCGCTTTCATATTTTGAAGACTTTTTCATAACTGTATCTTTAATGTTGCGGCAAAAGTAATATGAAGGTGTGCCAATTATTATCACAGGTGGAAAAAACTTCTGTTTTTGTGATTTTTTTATAAGAAACAATTAACCTGTATTGATAATTGAGTCAGCACGTCAATATCTTTGCCGGCAAATAACGGTAAAAACTTGAGATATGACATTGGACAGCAAGAAATTCACGATTTGATAAAGGGTCAAACTTGGGTTAAAATGTCTATTGCGGAGAATAAAAGTGAAGAAAACGATATAAAAACACCTGTACTGGATAGAAAAAATGATTATCCTTCGTTATTCTGTGGAAAAACAATTAATTTTGTACGCGTATGTATTAATAATACAGGTAAATACAAAAGTATATTTAGGACTACACATTATGCCGTACTCCATAATAAAAGAAGTCAAAGTCCGTCTTTGGAGCAAATATGATGTTCACTTCGTTGCCAATAACGATGTGAATATCCTGGCAGGCATTAACGGCAGTGGTATAACATCCTTGTTGCCCGAAACAAACAAGTTGGCACTTGTCAATATCAATGGCAAGAATCTGTCGTACTAATTCCGTCTGTCAACAAAAGCGTTATAAGCAAGAATACAAAAAAGAAAATCATATGAACGAACGTTTAATAGTAAAATCATTTGGTCCCGTCAAAGACCTTGATATTATATTTAAGAAAGTTACCTTGTTCATAGGAGACCAAGGCACAGGCAAAAGTTGTGTCGCAAAACTTTTCTCCACGTTTAAATGGTTAGAGAAGGTGTTAAGCCAAAAGAAATACAAACTCTCATACTTTGAGCAATATAACAGGTTCAAGACAAAGTTGTGTGCATATCATAGAATAGATTCCTTCATTGTTAATGGGAACCCATATATCAAATTTGAAGGAGAACTATACGATTTTTTGTATGAGAACGGGAATTTCTGTGTAACAGACAAAGGTCAGGACATAAAAGGCATCTCAAAGGTAATGTATATTCCAGCAGAACGTTCAATTGTAAGCGTAGCCGAGAATAAGTCAAAGCTTTTGAAAGAGCTGCCAGACTCCAGTGAGACTTTCTCTGACGAGTTTGTAAATGCAAAGAAATTCTTTCAGAGCGGTTATAATCTTCCGTTTGAGGGATTACGCTTTGAATATGACAGTTTGAATGATACAGGTTGGATTCATGGTGCTAACTATAAGGTGAGACTCACCAATGCTTCTAGTGGAATTCAGTCGTCCCTTCCAATGTGTATTGTATCAGAATTTCTGAGTAGTAAGGTTTCTGACAAAGAGGAAATCAAGCTCTCTAAAGAAGAAAAAGACAAATTGGAAAAAAGAGTAGCTGAAATCATGCAAAATGATGAATATTCTGACAGTATCAAGGATATGATGATTCGCCAATTGTCATATGCCAATAGATATAATCAGCTTATAAACATAGTTGAAGAACCAGAATTAAACCTTTTCCCTCGTTCACAGATGGAAGTGCTCAAATCTCTGGTTTACAACAATGCAAGCTCTGATGAGAATATGCTTGTGTTCACTACTCATAGTCCATATTCATTGGCAATTGTCAATACAATGATTATGGGTGCCAAGGCGTATGCCAATGCGAGTGCGGGACAGAGAAGGCTGATAGAGAACATTTTGCCAGTGAAGTATCAGATCAATGAAGAAGATATAGCTGCATATCGTCTCTCTTCTTCAGATGCAAGCTATTGTCAATCTGCTATAAATCCTAACACGGGGCTTGTTTCAAAGAACGAATTAGATTCTGCGTCAGGTGACATTATGCGAATATTTAACTCTTTATACCAGTGCTATGCCAAGACTCTCGCAAGATAGGAATTTGCCTGTTTCCATAACAAATCTCCGGTTGTGCTCCGCATTACAATATTGTGGCGCATTAGGTGTGGCTAATGCTTTTGACAAAAGCTCCGCTGAGTATCTTTACATCTATGATGATAGTAAACTTGGCTATACAGATTGGACAGATGTAGCACCCGAGTTTGTTTCAAAGTGTTTCGTTGCAACAAATCCCAACAACAATACGATCGTTTTGCTACCACTTGATCACCGAATCCTTACTGGGAAAAGTGTTGTTGCAGGAGGCATATGTGATGGTATGCTTCTGACAGAAAAGGAAATGTGTCTGATTGAGTTCAAAACAAATGTCACGTCCTCCAACTATCAGACTATTGTCCAAAGGGCAAATGACGCAATCGATCAATTGTGGCACACTTTTGATGACATTATCAAGCCAAAATGTACGACACAATCCATTGCGGGGCAACCCATAGATGTAGAACAAATGCTTTCTATTGACTTCTATGTCGTATATGATAAAGACTTGGAAGTAACGGGAGCAAACTCGGAACTAATGGATTTGCAGACACAGTTTCTAACAGACAAAAGCCATCCTCTCTATTTTGATAATGGAAAAACTTTCCTGTAAATCATTATTGACCATAGGATGAATCCATCAAGAGAAATAACTTGAAAAGATGACAATAGAAGAAATACAGGTTCGCAAAGAATGTCAGACATTCGATTGCAAGAGCATACAGATTGACCCCGAAAACATGCCATGAAATGGAACGATCTACACCTTAGACCAAGGGTTGAGTCGATTACAGATGACAATGTGGAGTCAAATTGCTCCATGATTGAAAATATTCCTCCAAAAGGAGTGAGTTTCTCAGATTTAATTTGTATTTTTGCCATGCCTGATGAGGTTTTGTTTGATTATTATAGCAACACTTAAATTAAGTGAATCCTCTGACATGGCAAAATCATGGGCAACTTTTTGTTGCTCAGGTACTTAAAAAGTTTAAGTTATAATAGTGTTGCGGAATTAAGGATAAACAGAAAACTATCAAATATTCAAAACTATGAAGAAGTTTATTTTATTGATTATGCTAGCAGTTTCACATTGTGCATATTCGCAAGAAATTAACTGTGAGAAAGATTCAAATGCCTTTATGGAAGGTCTTACCCCTGAACAAAAGGATTTTGTACGGGCTCATCCAAAGCTCTTTATGGAGACTGTGGAAAATAATCTTAGATCACAACAAGTCCATAATATTGGTGGAATACCATTTGGTATATCACGCGAAGACGCACTTTCACGTTTAAGAAACAAATATGGTGAACCTGAATACAATCCTCAAAGTACTGTAGTCACATTTAAACACATCAAGTATGCGGGACATGATTTTAGTTCCGTTCATTTTCTTTTTGAATCAGACGGAATCAATAGCTATTTGAATGCCTGTATCTTTGTCAACGATGCAAAGACAAAATCTGAAGCAATTAAAAAAATGGAGGATTTGAAAACAGATTTAGAAAAAAGATATAACGTTTGTAGTGCGGAAGGTGAAAATGGATTTATGACGTATGGTGGCGGTGTATCACCTGTATGGGATGGTAAGATGGCATCATTTAAAAAAGAGTATTACACTGCATGGCATACGGACGTAATTGAATATGATGCAAATCTTTCCGATATTTACGGAATAAAGTATGGTGTAAGATTAATCTATGGGCCATATAGTTATATAAACGAGGGGTTCTAATAAGTAGCAATCTATAAAAAGAGTTGCATCCAGAATCTTTGTATCTATGTAACATTCTTGTATTGTGTTGTTTCTTTTAACCCAAATCGCATTAGGGCTTGCTTGTAATTACATTTAACGACCTAATGACCGTGTTGGTTTTTAACACCCTTTAACCTGTAAGAAAACGTATAACGCAGAACACTCATACAGAGCCCTGATTTTGTCGTTTTTAGAAAGTTACGTAATTTCTCATAGAAAGTTACGGACTTTCTCATAGAAATTGACGTACTTTCTTATTGAAACTCAATCAGCTTCTTATTTTCCTTCTTTTAATGGTTATCAGAAAAGGCTGTTTTTCCTGTATTTCATTAACATAATGCGCTGCTTTTGTTAAAAGATTTAAACATTAAATACAGCTATGTTTTTCCGTTTTTTTTTTTGTAATACCTTAATCATAATCAGTGTCTGCTGAATTAATATATGTGTGTTTGTCTATTGTGTGGACGTTATTGAAAATGGTTACATTATATATAGGTATACGTTATTTATATAAAGACAGAAAATAATAAAACAATAATAAATGAAGAAAACATTCTTGTCAGTTGTTGCGGCTATGATGCTGCCTTCTGCTGCTGCATGGGCTGGAGACATATATGTGTCGACATCCTTCCATGAACCGGCGAACGAAGGACTGCGCTTTATCTACAGTCGCGACGGAATTCATTGGGACAGTATTCCTGGTACATTTCTTAAACCGGAGGTAGGCACGCAGAAAGTGATGCGCGACCCCTCGATAGTGAAGGGACCTGACGGTACCTACCATTTTGTGTGGACTTGCAGTTGGAGAGGCGACCGTGGGTTTGGCTATTCGTCGTCAAAAGACCTCATACACTGGACACCGGAACGTTTCATCGAAGTGATGAAGGACACTACCACGGTAAACGTGTGGGCTCCGGAACTGTTCTACGACGATGTGAAGAAGCAGTATATGGTTATTTGGGCGTCATGTATTCCTGGCAAGTTTCCCGACGTATTGGAGGAACACAAGAACAACCATCGCCTATATTATACTACGACAAAGGACTTCAAGACATTCACGGAGGCAAAGCTTCTTATAGAACCGGGCTTCAGCTGTATTGACGCTACGATGGTGAAGCGTGGCAAGGACGATTATGTGATGGTGCTTAAGGATAACACCCGTAAGCAGCGTAATATAAAAGTGGCATTCTCCAAAACCCCTTACGGTCCTTGGAGCGAGGCTTCAGAACCATTCACGCCGATGTACAGCGAAGGTCCGTCGACAGCCTACGTCAACGGCTGGTGGTACATCTACTACGACTGGTATCGTCAGTTTATATACGGAGCACAGCGCACCAAGGATTTCAAGCATTTCCAAGACCAGACAGGGGCTGTCTCTTTCCCCGAGGGACACAAGCACGGCACCGTATTTATGGCGCCTGAAGAACTTGTGGAAAACCTCATAAAGTACAATACCCGGGCTGTACACTATACCGGAAAGGATATTTCCTTGCCTGCACGCCACGACGGTGGATTGTCTCCTGTTGTCGGTGTACATACCATACAGACCATGCGTGCCGAGAAGGGAGCCACATACAACCATCAGCCGATGATAGCATACTGGAAGGGCAAATTCTATATGCACTATCTCACCGACCCACGCAGCGAACATGAGCCGCCTGGCGTGACAATGCTTCAGACCTCTGCCGACGGTTACACATGGACAGACCCCGTAAAGCTGTTCCCTGAATACAAAGTGCCTGACGGCTTTGAAAAACCGGAGAAATATCCGGGCTTGAAGGCAAAGAATCTTATGGCTATCATGCACCAAAGAGTAGGGTGGTATGTGTCAAAGAGGACGGGCAAGCTGTTGGCTATGGGTAACTACGTAGTGTCGATGACACCGAAAGACAACCCTACCGACGGCAATGGCATCGGTCGCGTGGTAAGGGAGATAAAGGCCGACGGCTCTTTCGGACCGATATATTTCATATATTACAATCATGGCTTTAACGAGAAAAATACAGATTTCCCATATTACAAGAAGTCGAAAGACAAGGCTTTCGTGAAGGCTTGTGATGAGATACTTGCCGACCCGATGGCACGTATGCAGTGGGCGGAAGAGGCAGACCGCGGCGATGATGTGTTGCCGCTGAAGACTCCTTACAAGGCTTTCTCTGGTTATACTCTGCCCGACGGATGGAAAGTGGGACTCTGGAAACACGGACTTACCACTATAAGCTGTGATGGAGGATACACATGGCGCACTCCGGCTAAGCGTGCTCATGGCTTTGTTACGTCGACAGGTAAGATATGGGGACAGCGACTCTCCGACGGTACCTATGCCACGGTTTACAACCCCGCAGAATACCGTTGGCCACTTGCCATCTCTCTCAGTGCCGACGGCTTGGAGTATACGACCCTGAATCTTGTCAACGGAGAAATAACTCCAGAGCGCCATGGCGGTAACTACAAGAACTACGGTCCGCAGTACACCCGTGGCATCCAGGAAGGCAACGGCACTCCGGCAGACGGAAACATGTGGGTCACCTACAGTAATAATAAGGAGGATATGTGGGTTTCGCGCATCACAGTGCCTGTAAAGACTGCGGCAACATCTCATGCCGATACTGACTTCTCCGCATATTCAAAGCTCGCTGATATGGCAGACTGGAACATCTATTCTCCTAAATGGGCACCTGTCGCTCTCGATGGGAAATGGTTGAAGCTGTCTGATAAAGACCCTTACGACTATGCCAAGGTGGAACGTATGATACCTGCCACAAAGGAACTTACCGTAGAGTTTGATGTTCAGGCAGCACAGAACGGTCATGGAGAGCTTGATGTGGAGTTTGTCGATGCCAAAGGACAAGCTTGCTCCCGTATAGTACTCGATTCTCTCGGCGTGATGAAGGTAAAGGGCGGTCCGCGTTTCGGCACCATGCTCAAGAACTATAAGGCAGGAGAAACCTATCGCGTGAAGGCTGTTCTCTCTACCGACATGCATGCCGGCACCTATTATATCAACGACAAGAAAGTGTGTCAGCGACAGTTCGACACCCCTGTGGAGGCGATAACAAGGGTTGTGTTCCGCACTGGTCCGCTCTTTGCCGAACCTAACAATGAGACTCCGGCAGACCAGTATTTCGACATGCCGCGTGCCGACGAGTCAGACCCTGTAGCTACTTTCTCTATCGCAAATGTGAAGACCTACGCTGCTGATGCTGACGGACAGGCTGCTGTGCTGAAGTTCGACGACTACAAACACTATGTTGACTACTTCAACAATATGGAGGACGAGAACATAGCCAACGCTATCCCTAACAGTCAGTCGGCGGAATGGATGAGCAAGAACGTGCCACTCTTCGACTGTCCGCAGGATAATTTCCGTGAGATGTATTACTACCGTTGGTGGACTCTGCGCAAGCATATCAAGCGCACCCCAGTGGGTTATGGCATGACGGAGTTTCTCGTGCAGCGTTCCTACGCCGACCGTTACAACCTCATCGCCTGTGCCATTGGCCATCATGTGATGGAGACACGATGGCTGCGCGATTCCACATATCTCTCGCAGATTCTCAACACTTGGTATCATGGAAACGACGGCAAGGCTATGCAGAAGATGGATAAGTTCAGTTCCTGGAATCCTGCCGCAGTGTATGAGGCTTATAAGGTGAACGGCAACAGGTCGTTTATCGACTCTCTGAAGCCTTCGCTCGAAGAGGAGTATGCTCGTTGGCAGAAGACCCATCGTCTTGACAACGGACTCTACTGGCAGGAGGATGTACGCGACGGCATGGAAGAGAGTGCCAGCGGCGGCAGAAAGAAGAAGTTTGCGCGTCCTACCATCAACAGTTACATGTATGGCAACGCCATGGCTCTCGCCGAGATGAACAAGCTTGCTGGCGATGAGGCTAAAGTGAGGAAGTATACTGACGAAGCTTCGCAGCTGAAGACTCTTGTGGAGAACAAGCTTTGGAACGGCAAGCATGAGTTCTTTGAAACGTTGAAGACCGATACTCTCGCAAATGTAAGAGAGGCTATAGGCTTCATACCGTGGTATTTCAACATGCCTGACAACAAAAAGTATGATGTCGCGTGGAAGCAGGTTACCGACGAGAAGGGCTTCTCTGCCCCTTACGGACTTACCACCTGCGAGCGTCGCTCGCCGCTCTTCCGCACCCATGGTACAGGAACTTGTGAGTGGGATGGTGCCGTATGGCCTTTTGCCACGAGTCAGACGCTGACGGCGATGGCAAACTATATAAACAACTACCCGGAGCCTATCGTAGGCAGCAAGGAGTTCTTCCATGATATGGAGGTGTATGTAGAGAGCCAGTACCATCGCGGCAGACCATATATCGGTGAGTATCTCGACGAGACAAACGGCGCATGGCTCATGGGTGACCGTGAGCGCAGCCGCTACTACAACCACTCCACCTTCAACGACCTGATGATTACGGGCATCTGCGGTCTGCGTCCGCAGGCAGATGGCAGCATCATCGTCAATCCGCTTGTGCCGGAAGGAAAATGGGATTATTTCTGTCTCGACAACGTCCGTTACCACAACCATAATATAACTGTGGTTTACGACAAGACAGGCACCCGCTACCATCAAGGCAAAGGACTGTCGTTGCTCGTTGACGGAAAGAAAGTGGTAGAAAGAAGCGATCTGGGTAGACTGGAATACAAGTTTTAGAGGTTTCATAAAAGAAAATAAAGGAAATCCGAAACTTGGAAAACAATAAATCCCCGTCAAGTTAATTTAGTCTTGGCGGGGATATCTGTTAGGTCTTAAATGTTACAGTCTATAATCAACTTGCATATATTCATGAATCACTTAATACGGACTGTAGTCTTTATAACTCGGCCATCTTGGGTCTTGATAATGTTTAAGCCATTTACAGGATTTTTGATTTCACGTCCAGTAGCATCGTAACGTTTAATCTCTGTATAAGCTTTACTGTCATTGACACCAGCTATTCCGCTTGTCGCATTTATGACGCAAATAGCCTTATAATCTCCATCTTCGGTACTGGCAGTGATTACTGCAGAGCCATACCCCATGCATACAACAACACCATCATTTACAGTTGCAACATTGACATTAGATGATGTCCACACAACATTCTTGTTGCTTGCATCCTCTGGTAACACATTTGCTATAAGCTGCACTGATTCTCCTATCTCTACAAAATATATATCATTCCGGTCTAATGTTATACCAGTCACAGGCTGAAGCACTGTTATCAAACATTCTGCTTTCAGATCGTTTGCCTGTGTCATGGCAATAATTTTTGTTGTTCCAGCCTTCAGTCCTGTAACTTCACCTTCATTATTTACACTTGCAATATCAGCATCATCAGAATTCCATACAATAATTTTGTTGTCTGCATTATCTGGTAACACATTGGCATTGAGTGTAAAAGATTCTCCAACGTTAATAGTAGCGTCACTCTTATCGAGAGTTATTGAAGAAGGCAAAATCACATTCTTATTTGCAGTAATTATGCAGGTTGCCATATAACCTCCATCTTCGGCAACGGCTGAAATTACGGCTGTTCCATAACCTGTGCAAACAACTTTACCATTACTTACTATAGCGACTTTTGTGTCAGATGATGCCCATGAAACATTCTTGTTGCTTGCATCTTCAGGTAAGACGTTAGCCGTAAGTTGAACGGTTTCGCCAATATTGGAAAAAGATATTTCCTGCCTGTCAAGGGCTATTCCTGTGGCAGGTTGAAGAACTGTTAGCATGCATTCATCCTTTAGTCCATTAGCATTTGTCGTTACGATGATTTTCGTAGTTCCTGCCTTATGTCCTGTAACAACTCCATCGTTTGTAACACTTGCAATATCGCTGTTTTCAGAACTCCATACAATAGTTTTGTCGTCAGCATCAGCTGGCAATACGTTTGCTTTCAAGGTTGTGGCTTCACCAACTTTTATTGTTGCTTCTTTTCTATCCAATGTTATGGATGATGGGAGAACAACTTTTCTTGTTGCTGTAACATTACAAATGGCAACATATTCTCCTTCTTCTGAAGTTGCTGTGATTATTGCTGTGCCGTAGCCTGTACATGTTACTTTTCCATCTTTTACCGTTGCAACGTTTGTATCTGAAGATTTCCAAATAACTTTTTGGTTATCTGCATCTATAGGTAATATTGTTGCCGTAAGCTGAACTGATGCTCCTATATCAGAGAATGAAATGTTTTCTTGGTCTAAGGTTATTCCTGTGACAGGAACTTTTTCTTCAAGGATAGTGGCATTAGACCATGGTGCCTTCTTTCTGTAAATTTCGGCACACCCTTTAGGAACATATACTGTTGCTGTATTTAACAATGAAGAAACTTTATCATAATATAATATTTCAACAGGTGTCTTGCTGTCTGTATGTATTATTAGATTTTTTGCACCCAAAGCACCCTTGTCATAATGGTAATTTCCACGATAATCTTTCCACTTTAAACTAATTCGTTTTAAACCATCATTTAAGAATATTGTTGTACCTTCATTCAAATTAAAAGCATTTGCATTCCAAACTGAAAGTTTTTTTGAGAAGATTATAGTATCGTTATCTATTATGCCTACATCATTGATGTCGTCCCGTACACACAGATTCTCGAAATAATTTATATTTTCCACATTTATATTCTTATGCGTTCCATAAAAAATAGAATATGGAAGATAATTAATTGTTGTCGGTAAATGAATTTTTTTTGCATTAATACAACTAAAATTATACTCTGTGTGCTCTAATGAATCGACACCTTCTCTTATGTATATATAATTTATATTTTTAGATACTGTGCTAGGTTTTAAAATTTTAAAATTTCCACCAATGACTAAGGTGTCAAGACTTGTATAGAACCCGCTATTAACTTTTTCTATAGATTTGGGGAGGGAAAGATAATTCATCTTTTTTCCCGTAAACATATATTTATAAATTGAATTGTCTTTGTCAATCGTGTAGTTATAGGTTCTGCTCCCATCCTGTATCGAATAATAGGCATCTCCTCCTGCCACAATATTTGCATCAGATAAATCAAGATGGGCAAGTTGTCTATTGTTAAATAACTCCCTTATAAACTTAATATCTGTTCCATTTAGATACCCAGTAACAGTAAGATTCTTCACACTCTCTTGATCCTTAAATGGAATCTTGTTTGACAACCAACCTGGATTCTGATTATCTACAACCAATGACGTGTTCTGCGCAAACATTATATTAATGTTGCCAAGAACTAAAATAATCATTATACTTATAATCCTATTCATAGCTTTATTTCTTTTTTTTGACGATTAAATTTTCAACATCTTTTTGAGAATATTTTTTTGCCAAGCCCTTGCTATGCCTTTTGACGGAATTAATTTTCTCATCTTCTGTTAGATTCTTATTAGCATCAGGTATAGTAACTTTACCTTCATATTCTTTTCCCTCTAAAGAAAAAGAAACGTCATATTCTTCGTTCATAAGCTTGCCACAATTTTGTTCTTTACATAATACTTGCCATTATTCTCTACAATAATATTTGCAGCAAGCAAGCCATAGAAGATATTCATTCCTGCAGGAAAGACACGTTCATTTACGAAACTGTGAATCTCTTCTTTTGTCATGGAACCTTTCTTTTGAATTTCCGATACGACACTCCTGCAACCAGGCTCTTTCAATAATTCTTTGCTCATACTTTTACATTTTAAATTAGACAATATGTTTCTCTTTAAAATGCGAGTGCCACGATCTTTCTTTTACCTTACGGATACAACACGTGGACGAAACCTGTCCAAGTTGCAGCCGTAGGAATTGCTGTGAAAGACGACAAGTAACGTCCACGGTATCGTGAACGTCTGCTAAATATCGTTCTTTCAATTGCATATATGAAATTTCCTACGTTTCAACTTGCATGACCGATAGCAAACGCTAATTATATTTTCCACAAAAACGGAGTCAAACATCCACTGACACTATTTTCCGCTGCAAATATAGCAATTATTTTTATACAACAAATATATTGTCACTATTTTCTTTTTTCTTTATGAAAATGTATTTAAATTATTCAACTCCAGACATTTCAATCGGGCGCAACGCCCCCTGTCTCTGTGGCAGCGGCTTAAAATATAAGAAGAGTCACGGAAAAGGTATGTAGGTTACTTAAAAAGATTTGAATTTTTCCATTATCTGCATATAGACTTTAAAAATATTTCTGTATTTTTGCAAAGTATACTTTAAAAAAATGCACGAAATGGACAAACAGATCATCAAGAGAGTAATAACAGGAAAACATCCACTACTTATAGCCGCCCTGCTTGCCGCCACGACATGTCAGGCGCAGAGCTTCGAGACGAAATATGCACGTCCGCTTGGTGACGTACTCAATGACGTAGCAAAGCGCTTCAACGTGAAACTGAAATATAATGTGGACACTGCGGGACTGAAGCTCAACTATGCCGATTTCCGTATTCGTCCGTATTCCATCGAGGAGACATTCGACAATATTCTCAAGCCTTTCGACTTCTATGCCCTGAAGCAGAACGGCAACCTCTATAAGATAAAGCCATACGAATACCCTGTCTCTTATACACATCTGACGCTGCCGACGAACTCTAGGGTGTAGATC
>ERZ1027266.959-NODE-959-length-17219-cov-8.705780_pt1 | contig 17219 bp, 15 predicted proteins | sample MGYA00519257_ERZ1027266 | MGnify/ENA primary metagenome ERZ1027266 (study PRJEB26926, sample SAMN06164683) | human gut metagenome | biome: ENVO:00009003; feature: ENVO:2100002; material: ENVO:00002003 | host: Homo sapiens | place: USA | collected 2012 ... | reverse complement strand
TTTGAAATTGCTAATCGGGTGTTTTTATTGTTTTTGTTAATGCTCATTTAGATATTCTATCACTCCATATTCCAGATGAACCCAAATTTGGACTTCCTGACAATGACCCCATGATGTACGTTATCGCATGAAATATTTGATGAACCTTTTTCATTCTTCAAGTATTACAAATCGTAGAATAATCCGTCATTTTATTGACTTACATTGATAATTAGCAAACTATATAGAAAACAAAACTCATAGACCACGAAATATGAAGACAACCGCAATAGTACTACTTACGGCAGCTTTGCTCGCTTCTCCGGTAGGTTCAACCGCTGCTTTCGCGAATGTTAACGGCAATGATATAAATGCTCTCGTTGGCTGCAAGTCCATCGTTGAGCGTAATGCCGTCGGTGCTGCCATGATGCCCAGCGATATTGCTCCCCTCGGTAACTTGCCTTTCAAGATGAAGAATCTGAAACGCCCTGTGTTCAAGAGCAACAATGTTGTCTTGCAGAAGACCGATGTCGACGCCCAAGGAAAGATAACTAAAGCCATAAATAGTAAGATTGCCGAACTATCCAAGAAGGGCGGTGGTAGACTGACCGTGCCTTCCGGTCACTGGCTGACAGGAAGAATAGAGTTGAAGAGCAATGTGGAGCTGTATCTCTCAGAGGGTTGCACATTGGAGTTCTCCGCCGACATAGATGACTATCAGCCGGCAGTCTTCACTCGTCATGAGGGAATAGAAGTGATGGGAGCGGGAGCCTTCATCTATGCCAACAAAGCAAAGAACATAGCCCTTACTGGTAAGGGCACGGTTATGGGACCGCCTATGGACGTGAAGATGCGCAGGCTGAAGAACGGTAACAGCGTGGTGGAGAAAGACATCGATTACAGAATGCCGGTGGAGAAGCGTATCTGCGACGGTAAGGAGGGCAGAACATTCTACCGCCCCAAGTCGTTCGCACCGATAAACTGCAAGAATGTGCTTGTGGAGGGAGTTACATTTGAACGAAGCGTGTTGTGGAACATTAATCCGATTTATTGCGAGAACGTAATAATAAGAGGTGTGACAGTGAATTCTGTAAAGGTGCCCAGCGGCGACGGAATAGACATCTCTTCCTGCCGTAACGTGCTCATTGAATACTCAACGCTCAACTGTGGCGACGACTGTTTTACCCTGAAGAGCGGTAGGGCAGAAGATGGAATGAGAGTAGGACGCCCGACGGAGAATGTGGTAATACGCTATTGTCTTGCAGAGAAAGGACATGGCGGAATAACATGCGGAAGCGAGACGGCAGCAGGAATACAGAACGTTTATCTGCACCATTGCGTGTTTGACGGCACCCGTACAGGCTTCCGCTTCAAGACGCGCCGCAACCGCGGAGGAGGAATATGGAATATCTATTACGACAATGTAAGGCTCATCGACATGAACGAAGCCTTCACATGGGATTTGCTTGGCACAAAGACCTATATGGGCGATCTGGCTCAGCGTAATCCGCCGCTTGCCCTCACGCCGCTTACGCCTACGGTGAAGGATATACGTATCAGTAATTTCGTGATAGAATCTACCGACCGCATGATGAGTATGAACACTATCCCCGAGATGCCTACTACGGGAGTGGTGATAGAGAATGGAGTGGTGCGAACAAACCGCATATTCAAGACTCTTAATGATGTAGGAGAACTGACGCTGAAGAATATGACAATACAGGCAACTGACAATAATATTAATATTGATGACAGCAGAAACCTGACGTTCAAGAATGTCACATTCTATGTGCCTACAGGCTCTCTCTCATATAATATAAAAGGCGAAAAGGCGGAAAAACCGGTAATCGTAAAATAATTTATTAAAGATGAAGAAATATATTGCTATTATTGCTCTCCTGTGTGTGGGCATAAGTGTTTTTGCATCAGGGTTTGATGAAGCAAAGCGTGACTCTATCCTCCGCCACATTTCCGGGGCGAAGATTCCGACGCGGACGGTAAATATCCTGAAGTTCGGAGCCAAAGGCGATGGCAAGAAAGACTGTCTGCCGGCATTTCGTAAGGCTTTGAAACAGTCTGCTCAGAGGGGTGGGCTGCGTATCATTGTGCCGGCTGGAACATATTATATAAAAGGTCCGATACATCTTGTCAGCAACACCTGTATTGACCTGCAGGAAGGTGCAACATTGAAGTTCGCACCGCAGCCGGAATATTATCTTCCTATGGTGAAGACCAGCTGGGAGGGAACCTTCCTTCAGAATTATTCTCCATTTATCTATGGCTACGGACTCCACGACGTGGCGATAATAGGTAAAGGAACTATTGACGGCAATGCTGCCACTACCTTTGCCACATGGCGCAAGGACCAGAGGAAAGACCGCGACTTGTCGCGACAGATGAACCACGACGAGACTCCCGTTGCGGAGCGCAACTTCGGCAAAGGCTCCTTGCTGCGTCCGCAGCTGATACAGCTCTTCAACTGTACGGGCATCACGCTTTCTGATTTCTTCATTACCAATTCTCCCTTCTGGTGTGTTCATCTTCTGAAGAGTGAAAATGTAATCTGCCGCAGACTCAGATATGACGCAAAGCTCGTGAACAACGATGGTATAGACCCAGAGTGCTCAAGGAATGTGCTTATCGAAGACGTGAGTTTCAACAATGGCGACGATAATGTGGCAATAAAGAGCTGTAGGGATAATGACGGTTGGAATCTTGGTTCTCCGTCAGAGAACATTATCATCCGCAACTGCCGCTTCAAAGGACTCCACGCCGTTGTCATAGGCAGCGAGATGTCGGCAGGAGTGAGAAACGTGTTTGTGGAGAATTGTACTTACGCCGGATATTGCAAGCGAGGAATATTCGTGAAGACCAACCCCAACCGTGGCGGTTTTGTAGAGAATCTGTATGTAAGGAACTGTGAGTTTGACGAGGTCGAAGACCTGTTCTACGTTACAAGCATGTATGCTGGAGAAGGAATGAATGACAACCATTTCTCCACTGTGCGCAATATCTTTGTTGACGGTTTGCGTTGCAACAAGGCTCGCATTGGCGGTATCATCCTGCAAGGCACGGAGGCAAAGCCTGTCAGCAATGTGACATTCAGGAATGTAGACATAAAGGAAGTAAAAAACGCCCTCAGTATGGATAATACCGAGAGCGTAGTATTTTCATCTTGCCATCTTGGAGGTAAGGCGGGAGTGCCTACACAGGTAACGGCAAAGGATAATCTCTTTTCTTCGCATTAGAAGCGGAACTGTAGCTGCACGTCTGCCATATTGTAGTTATGGTCAGAGAGAGTGCGGTCGTTTACAAATACATATTCGGCGGTGACTCCAATGTTCTTTGAGAACTTGTAGTCGGCGCCGATTTCATACATCATCTTTGATGTGTTCCAGGAGCCGTCTCTGCGATACATGTTATAGCGTGCCTTCAGGTGCGCTTTCTCTTTCTTTATCGGTGCTATGGCAAGGGCATACAGTCCGTCAGCCTTGCTTCCGTAGCCGTTAAGTTTGAGGTCTGCATTCTTCTCGTTGTCAGAAGTCTTGAAACCCTCTCCCGTGCTATGTATGTATTCGGTGCGGAAAGTCCAGTCGCTCTTCGTCTTGTAGTCCGCACTGATGGCATAGCGGTGTTGAGGCAGACTTTTCTTTTCTGTGTGCTTCACGTTGCTGTCATCGGTATAGCTCCATTCTCTTGCGTAGGAGCCTTCAAGTCCGAACACACCGATGCGCATTCCTTCAACGGGCATTACCCAGATGCCACCGGCAATGGTCTTCTGCTGGTCCACATCCTTTGTGTTGATACCCTGTCCGTTGAACACGCCCACCTGATAGTGGAGCAGGTTTCTGCCGCTTTTGTTCTTCAGAAAGTCACCCTGCAACTGCACACCGATGTCGCGGCCATTGCTTGAGTGCTGTCCGCTGCGGTCGGAGAATCCAGACAGGCAGCTCACGTTCTGGCTGTAGCTCATAAAGCCTTGGTCGATGGGATGCATAGGATTCTCAAAGGTGAACGGCAGTTTGAACTGTCCGGCCTTCACCTTGAAGAATCCGTATTTCTGCCATTCGGCGAAGAGGTCTACGAGTCTTGGAGAGCTGCCCTTCGTGGCAGTATTACCGTTTATCTGCATCTGTGCCTTCCAATAGAAGTCACCAGCAATTCTGCCGTCGAGCGACACTCTCACCAGTCTTAGGTCAAAGGTGTTGGTCTCTTTGTCCTTCTGTCCCGAATATTGGTATTCCACCAGTCCGTAGCCCGACAGTTTGATGTTGCTGAACCACGGTGTCGGTTTGCTTTCCTGTGCAGAAGCATTGGTAGCTGCCATGATGGCAGCCATCAATAATAGTCTTTTCATTTCTTTCTTCAGTATTCTTTTTCTTTTATCCCAAATGACTGATTGGGGCTTGTCAATTGATGTTTCCTTGTTCGCCCAGATAGCTGTCTTTGAATCCGAGGAAGTATAGCACGCCGTCCAGTCCGATAGTGTTGATGCTTTGCTTGGCGTTTGCCACCACACGAGGCTTGGCATGGAAAGCGATGCCGAGTCCGGCTTCGCTGAGCATTGGCAGGTCGTTGGCACCGTCGCCCACGGCAATGGTCTGTGCCAGGTTCACCTTCTCCACTTGTGCTATGAGCTTCAGAAGCTCAGCCTTGCGGTGTCCGTCAACGATTTCTCCTATATAGCGTCCGGTAAGTTTTCCGTCCTCTCCGATTTCGAGTTCGTTGGCATAAACATAGTCTATGCCGTATTTGCGCTGGAGGAATTCTCCGAAGTATGTGAATCCTCCGCTTAGGATGGCAATCTTGTAGCCGCAGTGTTTCAGAACAAACATCAGACGGTCTACACCTTCTGTGATAGGCATGTTCTGAGCTATCTCTTCCATTACGCTTGCGTCAAGTCCTTTCAGCAGAGCCACACGTCGTGTAAAGCTCTCCTTGAAGTCAATTTCTCCACGCATGGCGCTCTCCGTTATGGCTTTTACTTGGTCTCCCACTCCTGCGCGTTCTGCAAGTTCGTCGATGCATTCTGTCTGTATAAGTGTGGAATCCATATCGAAGCAGATGAGTCGGCGCATACGACGGTACATGTCATCACGCTGGAAAGAGAAGTCAATCTCCATCTCCGAAGAGATGTGCATCAGTTCTTTCTGCATGGCCTGGCGGTCTTCCGGTGTGCCACGGAGCGAGAACTGTATGCTTGCCTTGCCGTTGCGTGCCGGGTGTTTGATGCTCATTCGGCCAGTAAGGCGCAGAATGGAGTCGATGTTCAGTCCCTGTTTCGTTATTACTTTCGTTGTTGCTTCGATCTGTTTTGCCGACAGGGTGCGTCCTATGATGGTCAGGATATATCGGTTCTTGCCCTGTCTGCCCACCCAGTTTTCGTATTCCTCGTCGGTTACAGGTGCGAAGCCGATGTTCACTCCAAGTTCTGTTGCTTTGAACAGCAGTTCTTTCATCACCTGTCCCGATGCTTCATCGTCGATTCGTATCAGTATGCCAAGCGACAGGGTGGAGTGGATGTCGGTCTGACCGATGTCCAGAATCTTGGCATCTTTGTGTGCAAGGATTTCCATTATAGAAGCAGTAAGACCTGGACGGTCCTTTCCTGTAATGCGTATAAGGATCTGTTCCTCTTTCTTTTCGTTTGTTTCCATATTATATTTTATGATTCTATTGTTTCATGAATAGTTTGATTCTCTCTGATTAGTTGTTGAACGTATTATTTTTGCAAAAATACAACATTATTTTGAATCATCCTTTACAACGGTTCAAAAACATTGTTTTTTTAAGCTCTGATTGATTGGTATCAGTTTTTATTTAACCCAAATCGCATTAGGTCGTTTAATGTGTTAAGAAAATCTGTCATTGTCAGTCATGCCATTTTAGAAAGTTACCTAATTTCTATGAGAAAGTTACCGAGTTTCTATGAGAAAGTTACGGACTTTCTATACAAAAGTTACCGACTTTCTATGAGAAATTAGGTAACTTTCTGTTTTTGATGGGTGAAGAAAAGAGTTGACAAGAGGAACATTGTTTCATTCAGTCATCTCGCGGTCGAGTCTGTCGCGCCATAGATATTTGCGGGTTTCGTGTACGATTACGCCGTTAAGACAAATCAGCGACAGAAGATTTGGTATGGCCATGAGGGCATTCATGCAGTCGGCAATGTTCCACACAATAGTGAGATTCGCCACACTGCCGGCAAACACAGCCACGATGTAGAGCAGACGGTAGGCGTGGGTCCAGCGCTTGCCCTTGATATATTCTACTGCACGCTCGCCGTAATAGCCCCATCCGAGAATGGTGCTGAAGGCGAAGGTGAGCAGACCGAAGCTTAGTATGAACGGTCCGATGAGGGGAATCTTTGAAAATGCCATCTTCGTCAGTTCCGCACCATCGGAATAGTCGATGTCGGGATAGGCGATGATGCTGCTTACGATGACAAGTCCGGTGAGAGCACATATCACTACCGTGTCCCAGAACGTGCCGGTGGATGAGACCAAAGCCTGGCGTACCGGATTCTTGGTACGTGCTGCGGCAGCAACGATAGGTGCGGAGCCGAGTCCCGACTCATTGCTGAAAAGACCGCGTGCAATGCCGTAGCGAGCTGCCATGATGACGGAGCCGCCTGCAAAGCCGCCGCCTGCTGCTTCTGGAGAAAATGCCGAACTTATTATCAGCTTTAGTGCCGGTGCGACATAACTGCCATTTGCATATAATATATAGATGCATCCCAACACATAAAGCAGTGCCATAAACGGAACCAGCATGCTGCACACTCTTGAGATGCTTTTAACGCCGCCTATGATAACTGCCGCTGCAAGAAGCATCAGTACGCCGCCACACACTTCGGTGCTTATTCCATAGGAGGCGTGCATTATTGTGGAAATGGCATTTGCCTGTACCGTGCAGCCTATGCCGAAAGCGGCAATGGCAGTGAAAACGGCAAACAGAATTCCCATCTTGCGCCATCCCAAACCGCGCTCCAAAGTATACATCGGACCACCCTGCATGCGCCCACTTTCGGATTTTACCCTGTATTTTATGGCAAGCAACGCCTCGGAGTATTTAGTAGAGATGCCGAACACACCTGTTAGCCAGCACCAGAACACCGCTCCCGGACCGCCTAAAGCCACCGCTGTGGCAACACCAATGATGTTGCCTGTGCCGATGGTGGCGGCAAGGGCAGTGGCAAGTGCTCCAAACTGCGACACGTCACCTTTCTGCGATTTGTCGCGCTGAACGGAAAGCCGTATGGCTGTGAACAGCTTGCGTTGTGGGAAACGCAGGCGGATGGTAAGAAAAACGTGTGTGCCAAGTAGCAGTACTATCATGGGCCAGCCCCAAAGACACGAGCTGAGCGTGGCGAAAAAATCGTTGACGTTATCCATATTTATGTGTTTGTATTTCTTTATTTTATGCGCTTGTCTTATTTGTGTGTCTTACAAAACGGCTTGATTTATTGCAAAAGCCATTGCAAAATGTTTAATAAAACGGTGCAAAGGTAATAAAATAAAAATTAATAAGTTACTGTTGATGCGATATTTTTCGCTCAACGCGGTAGTTGTAGAGTCGATATTTAATCATTTTTGGTAACACTTCTGTAGTATGAATATGTTAAAACAGCGTCATGTCATACTTCGTTTGTTACGGACAAGAAAAAAACTACGAAACGCTTGCAATTTCAATAATTTTATTGCAACTTTGCACCAATAAAAAATATTGAAAATCGGAAGTGCTACTTCGTATTTTCATTGAAAATCGGAAGTACGCGTCGCCATAGAGATTAAATCGGTAGAGGAAGTTATGCCACGTCATCTAAAGGGGTTAAAAGCTTTTGCTGCGGATTTTCCTCAGAGTCGCAGAATTATCGTTTCTCTCGATCCGATGAACCGCAGAATTGAAGATATAGAATGTATATATGTTGTTGATTTCTTGAAAATGCTGTGGGGAGGTGAAATATAATATAGTGTGTATCGCTTGTATAAAAATAAAAAAGAAACCGCTGAATATCAGCGGCTTCTTGATTAATAGAGTGGAGCTGGAGGGAGTCGAACCCTCGTCCAAACAGGGAAACCATACGCTTTCTACATGCTTATTCTGGTCTTCATTTTCGAGCTGTGGCAAGACCCAGACCACCAACCGCAGCCTTATCCTCTAAAACTTCATCGTGGTGGCGAGGCACATCACGACTATTTCCGAGTTAACCGCACCGCTTTGCCAAAGAGCTTCGGAACAACAGCCTTTGAGCGATGTCTCGTCCTGCTACCTGGTAGCGGGATAAAGCCAGTAATCTACTGTACTTCGATTAGGCAGCGAGAGCGTATTTGTTTTCGCCAGATAAATTCTTGACCGTCGGGATTATGGAGCCGGCAGACAGCGCTCCGCATGCTTACGTACCATTCCAACCCGCTGTCAAATCCAGTCAACCCCGAGATGTTGTACATTATTGAAATACAACGTTTTGCGTACTATGAAAAAAAACTGTCATGTGGACAATATGCGGACATGAATCCTTGATTATCATCCTCCATTACAAGTTTATTTTATGCAAAGTTAGTGCAAATGCTTGAAACCACAAAATAAAATGCCAATATTTTGCATGTGGACAGTCTCAGTTTGACCTTATATTGTTTCCGAACAACATATTATTTTGAAAATAGTTTCTTTAGTATCGGTAGTTGTTTCCGTAGTAAGAGAAGAAGTTTCAGTAGGAGATTAAGTAGTCGTCCTTTGTGTTTCCGTAGTGATATCTTGTTCAACTTATGGGAGAGTTCTGTATCAAATAAATATGAAATATTACGGATGTATTTTATCTTTTATTGGTAAAAACGGTAAATTTGATAGGAGGGCAAGCTGTAAAATTATGTATATAGTGAAAGATTTCTGCAAAAAATATAGTACCTTTGCAAAGTTTCTGCAATAAAAAGGCAGAAATGTAGTTATATAATAAAAAAAACAAAATCGTTTAAAGTGAATAATCAAAATATATCGGAGGTTGACCGCCTTAATGAAAGTCATGATGCTATGGGAAATGTTCAAAGAGCCATAAAGCGGTTCCTTGATGTTGTGTTTTCTGTGGCAGGCATGATAATACTTTCGCCTTTGTATCTTGTTATTGCGATAATGCTCAAGAGGCAGAAGAATGGTCCTGTCATTTTTTCGCAGGAGCGCATAGGTTACAGAGGCAAGCCGTTTACCATCTATAAGTTCCGCACCATGAGCGAGCCGGAGAAGGAACCACAGTTGGTTGCCAAATGCCAGAAGGGACAGTCTACGAAGACGGAGATGTTTCTTCGTGAACACCATCTCGATGAGCTTCCACAGTTGTGGAATGTTCTGAAAGGCGACATGTCGTTTGTCGGTCCTCGCCCGGAGCGTAAGTTCTATATAGACAAGATAATGGAGAGAGATCCGAGCTACACCCTGATTTATGAGATGAAGCCGGGGCTCACTTCTGAGGCTACGATATACAATGGGTATACTGATACGATGGAAAAGATGCTCGTTAGGCTACACATGGATACGGATTATCTGAAGAAGCGTTCGTTGTTGTTGGATGCCTGTATCGTAATGAAGACGTTCTTCAGTATAGTAAGCGGAAAGAAATTCTAATAACTTGAAATATAAGGAAATATGAAAAGATATATCATTGCAGTTATTCTGTCTGTAATCATTCCTATGGGACTGATGGCACAGTCGATGACCGATGAGCAGGTCATGAAATTTGTTATTAAGGAACATAATGCCGGAACTTCGCAGGCTCAGATTGTTACCAAGCTGATGCAGAATGGTGTGAACATCGAGCAGATAAGAAGGGTGAGGAAGAAGTATGAGCGTGCTACCAAGGACGAGGGACTGGGCATGGTGTCCGGCTCTACGGGAAGCAAGAATGACACCCGCTTGAGAAGCAACAAGAAAAAGAAGGGCAAGAACAGTATGGATGCTGACGATGAGTTTGACGACGAGAAGACTTCGGAGTATAACTCCCAGTATCGCATATCTGCCGGAAACAAGAAGAAGAACAAGAGCTATGTCTACGACGAGACAAATGAAGACTGGATGGATATGCGTGATGAGCTTGATGAGTTCGTGCCGGACACAGCTGCTCTGCTGAACAAGCTGATGGCGGAAAAGGTGAAGAGAAAAGTGTTCGGACGTAACATCTTCAACAACAAGAATTTGTCTTTTGAACCGAATATGAATATCGCCACGCCGCAGAACTATCGTCTCGGTCCTGGAGATGCTGTGTTTATCGATGTCTACGGAGCTTCGCAGAAGACGATAGAGTCAACGGTGTCGCCTGACGGGTATGTAACGATAGAGAATTACGGTCCTGTGCAGGTCAGCGGACTTACCGTCAGCCAGGCAAACGCAAAGCTTCGTTCAACCCTCGGTTCGAGATACAGCAGTTCGCAGATAAAGCTTACGGTGGGTGAGACCCGTTCTATCATGGTAAATGTGATGGGAGAGGTGAAAGCACCTGGAACATACACCTTGTCGGCATTTGCCACGGTGTTCCATGCCCTGTATATGGCTGGCGGAACGAACGACCTCGGAACGCTGCGTAATATAAAGGTATATAGAAACAACCGCCTTGTATCGGTTGTGGACATCTACGACTATATGCTCAATGGAAAGCTTACCGGTAATGTGCGTCTTGCAGACAATGATGTTATCGTTGTCGGTCCTTATGACTGCCTCGTGAACATCACCGGAAAGGTGAAACGTCCGATGTGGTATGAGATGAAGAAGAACGAGAGCGTAGGCTCTGTGTTGAAATATGCTGGAGGCTTTACTGGAGACGCTTACACCAAGTCGGTGAGAGTGATAAGAAAGACAGGAAAGGAATATTCGGTATATAATGTGGATGAGTTCGACATGAGCTCGTTCCATATCAGCGATGAGGACTCTATCAGCGTGGATTCTATCTTGCCGCGCTTCTCCAATATGGTGGAGATAAAGGGAGCCGTGTTCCGTCCAGGAATGTATCAGGTGGGCGACGACATAAACAGTGTGCGCACCTTGATAGAACATGCCGAGGGACTCAAAGAAGAGGCTTTTACCGCACGTGCCGTAATGCACAGAATGAAGAAAGACCGTACGCTTGAGGTCGTTCCTGTTGATGTGGAAGGCATCCTGTCAGGCAAGGTGGCTGACGTGCCGATGCAGCCGAACGATGTGCTCTTTATTCCTACCAAGCAGGAGATGATGGAAGAACGCACGATAACCATACACGGAGAAGTAAACTATCCGGGTATATATAAATATGCGTCGAACGAGACACTTGAAGACTTCGTGCTTCAGGCAGGAGGCTTGAAGAACTCTGCGTCAACGGTGAAGGTGGACGTAGCACGTCGTGTTACTAATCCGAAGGCCCTTACCAATGATTCCATAATAGCAAGGACCTATACGTTCTCCCTGAAGGATGGCTTCGTCATTGACGGCAAGCCAGGCTTCGTGCTGATGCCTTTCGATGAGGTTTATGTGCGTAAGAGTCCTGGTTTCTACAAGCAGCAGAACATTACTGTTGACGGTGAGGTAATGTTTAGCGGAACATACACACTCTCGAAGAAGGAGCAGAGACTTAGCGACATCATCAAGGCAGCCGGAGGTATCAACGACCGTGGATATGCTGCCGGTGCAACACTCGTAAGAAGAATCAACGAGAGTGAGCGCAAGCGTCTTGAGGCTGCCAAGAAGATGGCTTTGGAGCAGTATGAGACAGTGGCTGCCGAGGAGGCTGCACGTACAGGACAGAAGATGGATCTGACAAACAGTGAGCGCATAAAGAAATTCCAGATAGAAGACACCTATTCTGTAGGTATTGAGCTTGACAAGGCTCTTGCCAATCCGGGCAGCGATGCAGACATCGTGCTTCGTGAGGGCGACCGCATCGTAGTTCCTCAGTATACAGGTACTGTGAAGATAAACGGTGAGGTGATGTATCCTAATACGGTCGGCTATGTCAAGGGCAAGAAGGCAAGCTACTATATCGACCAGGCAGGTGGCTTCAGCAACAAGGCAAAGAAACGCCAGTCATACATTATATATATGAACGGTACCGTGGCAAAGGTTGCCCACAACGCCAAGCCGATGCCAGGATGTGAAATAGTTGTTCCAGCCAAGGCGACAACAAAGATGAGCATTGCCGAGACGATGACAATCGGTACGTCGGTGGCTTCCATAGCCACGATGATTGCCACTCTCGCAAATATCTTATAATATATAAGGTTTAGGGAAAGCCTGGTTTTGAGATATCCTATAGGAATACAGAATTTTAAAAGTTACGGGAAAGGAATTTTGCTTATGTCGATAAAACAAAAATGGTATACCGTCTTGTTGATGAAGGACAGCACTATTTTCTTAGCCGTCCGAGACGCTTTGGAAAATACATACAGGTGGAGCGTCCGATGAGCTACGCCAGAATTGATGCCGTAATACAGGGCGATGACTATATTTACATAATATAATGTAAGCTCAATAAGTCGGCTGTCGAGCCTTTGCAGCAAATTGAGGACAACAACTATACCGCTCCATTCCTGATGGACAAGAAATGCTCTATAAGATAGGACTGAGTTTCTCCACCGAGACAAGGGGAGTGGAGGAGTATAAGATAAAATGACAAATGTTATAACTGTGAATACTATTGGTTTGACAGACGCGGAGATGCTGAAACTTGTTTCTGTACTATCTTCCCAACCTAATATTGAGAAGTCTATAGTCTATGGGGCGAGGGCAAAGGGTACGAACAAAAAGTTCTCTGATGTTGTCATGACACTTGTTGGCAGCAAGCTTACCAGACATGACCTCAACCATGCGGTAATGTTCATAGATGACATCCTTTTACCGTATGAGTTTGACCTCTCGTTGTATTCTTCCTTGAAGAACGAGATTCTTCTGGAGCATATTGATAGAGTTGGGAAATTGATATATAAAGCGTAAATTGAAAAGGAAAATGACAGATATTGTAGATATAAGATGGCGGCAACGTCTCGATAATTATAAGAAAGAATGCAGTAAGCTTATTAGGGCTGCAGAGAAAATCAAGAGCGTATCTGGTTATGATTCAGATATGCAGGAGCTTGTTCGCGAAAGACCAGTACAAAGATTTGAATTCACTCACGAATTGGCATGGAATGTAATGAAAAATTATGAAACATATCAGGGCGCCAATGAAGTGGGAGGTTCTCGTGATGCTATCAGAAAAGCTCTTTCAATAGCTTTTGTTGATAATCCTTTATTGCTTGACACTATAATTGACCGAAACAGAAAATCGCATAATTATGATGAGTCAGCTGCAAATGATATACAGGATTCAGTAATTAATGAGTACATACCGCTCTTTATGGATTCCTGAATATGTTGGAGAGGATAGAACGGGAAGAATAAGTTTTTTATGTGAAAGCTGCATAAAATATTGTCGTGTTTTTCTATGGAGACAATGGGTAATGGAAAAACCTAAAATTGATTGGTAAAAAAGAAAAAGTCACTTTTGTCCTACAGAATAATTATATAAAAACAATGGAAAATAATAAAGATTTTAGTTTACGTGAGATAGACTTGAATGCTATAGCAAGAAAGATAATGAAAAGAAAAAAACTGTTCATTATCAACTTGTCTATAACGTTTGTGGTAAGTTGTGCAATAATATTCAGTGTGCCGCGTACTTATACTTGTTCTGTGAAACTCGCTCCGGAGTCAACAAATTCAAGTATGGGGTCGCTTGGAAGTTTGGCTTCAACTTTTGGACTTAATATGGGCAACTTGACCAGTCAGGATGCTATTATACCAGAATTTTATCCTGATGTTATAGAGTCTGTAGACTATACGACGGGTATGTTTAATGTGAAGGTTACGTCTAAAGACGGCAAGATTAAAACCAATTATTTTGATTACTTGTCTCATCATCAGAAATATGCATGGTGGAATATTGCTTTGGATAAAGTAGTCTCATGGTTTAAGGAAGATGAGAAAACTCCTGGTAAAGGAAACAAAATTAATCCTTTCAGACTGACTAAGGAACAGACTGATATTGTAAAGATGATAGAAGACAACATTCAGGGGACTGTTGACAAAAAAACGGATGTCATAACAATAACTGTTACAGATCAAGATCCATTGATTTGTGCTACTATCGCTGATTCTGCAAGGTCAAAGCTTCAGCAGTTTATCATAGATTATAGAACTGCAAAGGCTAAGAATGATTTGAAACAGGCTCTTCAGTTTTCAAGGGAGACAAAGGAAAAGTATATAAAAGCACAACGTATATATGCAGCATATTCTGATGCAAATGAAGATGTTGTGTTGCAGAGCTTTAAGTCTAAGATTGATGAACTCGAAAACGAAATGCAGTTAAGATACAATGCTTATCAGACAACTGTGCAGCAAGTACAGATTGCTCAGGCTAAATTACAGGAACGTACACCTGCATTTACAACCTTACAGTCGGCAACAGTGCCAATCAAGCCTACTGGGCCAAAGCGCGTAATGTTCATTTTTGCTTGTCTGTTTTTAGTCTTCTTCTCTACTTCCGTTTATGTTTGTAAAAAAGATATTTAATGGCGATAACCGTACAACTTTAATGTTGAAGAACATAGCAGGTTCATTCCTTATAAAGGGCTGGAACTGCATTGTTCAGTTTTTGCTTGTGCCTATAACTTTAAATTGCCTGACTCAATATGAATATGGAGTATGGCTAACGGTTAATTCTATTCTGATATGGATTGATCAGTTTGACATCGGACTTGGAAACGGATTGCGCAATAAGTTAGCGGAGGCTTTGGCAAAGAATGAAAGAGAACGGGCAAAGACTCTTGTCAGTTCAACTTTTATTACGCTGTTTTTTATAATTATTCCTATAGTTTTCGCATTTATAGTTGTATTGCAGACCGTGGATTGCTATCAATTCCTTAAAGTTGACGCTACAATCATTCCAAATATGAAAGGATTACTGGAAGTGCTTGTTGCTTTGATGGGCGGAACTTTTATATTCAAGTTTATAGGAAACATATATCTTGGACTGCAGCTTCCGGCAATAAACAATTTGCTTGTGGTAGCAGGACAAACGCTGTCGTTGGCGGTAATATACATATTGTCGGTTAATGGAATTCACTCCCTTTTTGCCGTGGCTGTGGTATATACAGCTTCGCCATTGGTCGTGTATATTCTATCGTATCCTGTAACATTTTGCAAATATAAGTTTCTGACACCTTCATTGCGGGCTTTTGACAAGTCGGAATTAAAGGGATTGTTTTCTTTGGGGGTGACTTTCTTTTTCGTGCAGGTTGCAGGACTTGTTATTTTTGCTTCGTCGAATATATTAATTACGAATCTCCTATCTCCGTCAGATGTCACTCTGTATCAAATATCCTACCGGTACTTCAGCTTGCTGATAATGGTATTTACTCTCATTTCCGCCCCGTTATGGTCGGCAACTACTGATGCTTATGCTATGGGAGATGTGGAATGGATACGAAATGTAATGGAAAAGATGCGCAGGATAATGTTTGCCTTTGCCGGATGTCTGATGCTGATGCTTCTTGCATCGTCGTTGTTTTACAAAATATGGGTCGGAGACAAGATATCGATAACTTGGACGTTGTCGGCTTTAATGGCTGTTTATGTTGCAGTACTGATATACAGCACTTGTTATTCTAATGTTCTTTTTGGTATAGGCAAATTACGGATGATAACTTGTGTTACGGTGTTAGAGGCAATTATATATATACCATTGGCAATATGTCTGTCGTACCGATGGGGACTTTACGGTATAGTTGTTGCTTTGATATTGGTAAATTTGATGTGTGCTGTCTGCAATAGAATACAATATTCTATGCTGATGACAGGAAAAGCATCTGGGATATGGAATAAATAGTTTATTGTATGATAACTGAAATTATAGTACTAATTGTATTGTTCATCATTATGATTGCCTTCTTTGCGCTGGAAACAAGGGAGGTGATGGCACCATGGAGTGTGACGCCAGGAATATGGACTATAATAATGGTTTCATATCTTTTTGTGCGCAAGGAGCTTTATGCGATATCTCCAGACTTCGTCTACGGATTGGCACTATGGGTTATCGGCTTGTCTGTTTCTTCATATTTTTCTTTCTGCTTTTTCCCTTCATATAAAAAGCCTTCATGGCTGCCGTATGAAAAGAATATAGATATTTTGACTTTGCTGACATTAGTGCTTGTGCCGTTTGCTGTGCTCAAAGCAGTTCAGCATGCTATGATAATGTCGTCGCCAGACCAGTTGATGCTGACTTTGCGTGAACAAGCAATTTCGCCAGAAGAGAACCAGCTTGGTGTAGTGAAGTATTTCGTGTATGTGATAAATGTCTTGTTGATGCTTGAACTTGGTAGAAAGAAAATAAGAAAGTTCCGTTTGGCTTTGGTGATAGTATTCTGTTTTTTGTTCTTTATAGTAACGATGTCAAAAACTACGTTGCTTACATACATCTTCTCTGGATTGTATATATTATACGCAAACAAGAAAATCTCTTTGAAGCCGATATTGTTCTTTGGCTTGTTTCTCGTCGCAATGGTTCCTATTATGTATATCATGAGAGGAACTGATGATACAAACACGGATTCAGAAACTTTGGGTAATATCCTAGTTATATATGTTTTGTCGTCAGTTGTAGCGTTCAGCTATCTTACTCCGTGCAGCAGTAGCCAATGGGGTGAGATAACTTTACGTCCGTTCTATAACATACTGCATGGTCTTGGTTTCAATGTCAATGTGGTTGATACGATTCAAAGTTTCGTTTGGGTGCCTCTTCCTACAAATGTGTATACATGCCTTGCTCCTTTCTATCAGGATTTCGGCATTACGGGAATATTCTGTTTCTCAATAATCGAAGGACTGATAGTCGGTGCCATTTATAAATTGTCGAAAACAGGGCTTAATCTAATGAAGTATTTGTATGCGTTTATCTTCACGCTGCTTATGACCCAGTTCTTTGATGAGGCTTTCTTTCAGGCAATTTCGGCAATACTGCAGACATTTATCCTTGTTTGTTTTTGTCATATGAAAATCATTTTTAAAAGAAAAGAGGAATGAAAAGTTTTTTAGTTACAGTGGTCTTGTACAACAAGCGTCCACAAGAAGCTTCTACGATAATGTGTCTTTCGCAGTTGTCTGCGGCAATGAAGGATAATATGAAAGTTGTTGTGTGGAACCTGTCTCTTATACACATCTCCGAGCCCACGAGACGCTCATGAATCTCG
>ERZ1027266.957-NODE-957-length-17301-cov-10.913371_pt1 | contig 17301 bp, 16 predicted proteins | sample MGYA00519257_ERZ1027266 | MGnify/ENA primary metagenome ERZ1027266 (study PRJEB26926, sample SAMN06164683) | human gut metagenome | biome: ENVO:00009003; feature: ENVO:2100002; material: ENVO:00002003 | host: Homo sapiens | place: USA | collected 2012 ... | reverse complement strand
ATTTGAAAGCGTTTCTACTTCTCTAATCTGCTTTTTCCTCATTTCCTTGTCACTGCCAACTAAAGCCAACGACTGCCACAACCACTTGAAACTCAAACCAAATGCTCTATTTTGCTATTTTTTGCCTTTTTAGGCGTTCTTTTTTAATAAAATCAGGTTTTATTACTTGAAAATGTGTTTTATATGGAATAGAGATAAAACTATATTACGAATATGTATAAAGCGAAAATCTTTCTATTCCTTTATCTTGTCCGTCTTTTTATGTATTGTTTTATCACAAATAAAATCTTATGGATTATCGAATGTATTTGAAGCAATAATAAACATTTGTTATAGTTATATTGCTGGTTATGTTTTCTATCTGGTATCAGATATATACCCCCAAACAGCAAGGAAAGTAGAAGATATAAAAGATGTCATACTTGATGAAATCTGTATTTTGCACAATGCCAATGATATGTTAGACACAACCATAAAATTTTCAAAGAACACATATCATGGAACAGACAAGATTAAAGATTTTATAGTTAATATCTCAACAGAAAACCCATACAAAAGTAAAGATAAACTTGTAGAACTGAATGATTCTTTTCTGAATCATTTGTACTGGATTCAAAATGAATGTAAAAATTCCTTCAATATTCTCTTAAATTACAAGGCGCATTTACTTGAATACGATGAAATATCGATATTATTAAATCTCAAAGATTTCATATTCCTCAGTAACTTCACCAACCAAAAGTACATGTATTTATTAGGATTTGAAATGGAATGTCAGAATTATACTCACAATATCCAAAAGTTGGAACATATCATAGAGAAGCAAATAGATTTCTATGTATATAATCCATGCGAATGTGATAGGCTGAAAAACAAACTAAGAAAGACAAATAGCTTTGGATTGATTAACTTAGATGTGTAATAAAATGAATATTCCTTACAAGAAATCATATATATTGAAACGAATCCTAAAAGAAGGTAGTTTTGAAGACAACTATTCAGAAAGAACATTAGATTGGGATTAACAGAATCAATCATACAAACTATCATAAAAAAACAGAGTAATATTAATACACCAAATTTAATGAAAATAAGAAATGAAAAGGAGACATAACATCAAACAGTTTTCTAATGAAGATTTAATAGAACTCAGTAAGCCATATCAGCATAGTAAAGTAAGTTTGTAAAAATATAGATAAAATGAAAATACAAGACATTATCAGCAAGATTGACATTTGGCAAGAATGGCATGACAACTACTGTCACTTTGTGCCTTTATTTATCGAAAGTGCCAAGTCTTGCGAAAATTGGAAAGACTGGAACAAAGATTTGTTTCATGAGTTTTTTGAACGAGGAGGTGACCAATGCGTATCATCCTTACAGCAAGGTTATTTTACAAAAGAAGAACAGATTAAGATAAAAGAAGATTGGAGCGAATTGGCTCCGATGCTGAAAGCTATAGCCGAAAGCCAAGATGAACCATTATGGGATATCTACAATAAGATTAAGACGTTTCTTAGAGAACGAACCAGCCAGGATAGAAGAGCTGCAACCAACCGTCTGATTGCTTCATTACAGCCCAACTTGCTTTGTACAATAGTACAAGAGAGATATTTAAATGAGACCTTTAGTCTCATGCGAGATGCAGGGTTAAAAGATGTTCCAGAATTTGTCTCTAACAATTGGTTCAAAAGCAGTTATCTTCTGTTGGCTTATTTCAAAGACAAATTAAAAAGTAATTCAGCTTATGACATTTGCACTTACCCATGGCAGGTTCGTGAACATCTTAAAAACTTATCAAAGAACCAAATACATCATATGAAAAATATTCAATCATACATAAACCTTCTTAAGGCGAATAAAAACCTTGTTCTTACCGGTGCTCCAGGTACAGGCAAGACATTCCTTGCAAAAAAAATAGCTAAGGCTATGAATGCTGAAGTAGAGTTTGTTCAGTTCCATCCTTCTTATGACTATACCGATTTTGTGGAAGGATTAAGACCTATTGATGACGGAAAAGGACATATTAATTTTGAACGCAAAGATGGAATATTGAAAAAGTTCTGTAAAAAGGCAACATCCTCTATATCAGATCTTACACTTAAAAGTTGGAATAAGTTGATAAAACATCTGACTCAAGCAAATAATTCATGTGAATATAAGTTACCATCTAATCTGTTAACTTATAAATTAAGACTGATTGAAGGCGAAAATAACCGCATTCTTATAGAAGAAGAAGTAATGACAGTTGGTGGAATTTTACAAATTCTGCCTATGGGAAATATCGGATATGAAGAAGTTTTAAATTCGTACTATTGTTGGTTGGAATGTGGCAAGGTAAGCGATAACCCATTTGAATATTCGGATTCAGATAATATAGGTTGTAAAAATGTCGTATTAGAAATCTTAGCGAAATATTATAATCTTCCATTAAACAATGTTGTAGGAAATCCTTTCGTTTTCATCATTGATGAAATAAATCGTGGCGATCTATCCAAAATATTTGGCGAACTTTTTTATGCTATCGACCCAGGTTACAGGGGAATGAAAGGTAAGGTGAAGACACAATATCAAAATCTCGTTGACGAAGACGATGAATTTGCTGATGGTTTTTATGTACCAGAGAATGTCTATATTCTTGCAACAATGAACGACATTGACCGAAGTGTGGAAAGTATGGACTTTGCTTTACGCAGACGTTTCGCATGGAAGGAGATAAAGCCAGAAGACCGTATGGAAATGCTTTCAGAAAAGCTCGACCATGATACTTGTGATAAGGCTATCAGAGTTATGAATGCGTTGAATGAAGAGATTTCCAAAACTCGTGGTTTTGGCTCCGCTTACCAAATAGGACCAGCTTATTTCTTGAAATTGGATAAAGAACACTATAATGGCAATTTTACCGCATTATGGGATATGCATATTGAAATTCTTTTCAAAGAATATCTTCGTGGTTATAGCAATGCAGATGCAAAGGTAGAAGAATTTAAAAACGTATATTTTAATTCGCTGAACGGAAAAATAGTAGATGTTGCTGACTAATGATAACAATTCAAGACAATAACTATCAAGGAAAGGTCTGCTCTCTTCATGATACAGCAGACCTACTTTCTATTGGCAACAAGCCCATCAGACAACTATGTGATGAGAATGAACATCTGCTTGTTTTTCCATTGAGCATAGACGATACTGAAGACAGAATTGGCGATAGTACGATTGTTGACATCTATGCAGAAGACGAAAACTCTGTCAGAATAAAGTCTGGAAATATAATGGGGTTTGTAGGACGCAAGAACCAACAACTGAAGATTTATTCACGTTTTGACAATCAGAAAAAAGATTTCTTTCTTCACTATATGCTACAGAAGGTCTTTTCATTCAACATTTTCAATTTGGATTTTACATCATCAGAAGATAATGTTTTTGAATTTCTTGTCTACATGTTTCCGGTCATGTTGAAAAAAGCTATGCATCAAGGTATATACAAAGAATACAGAAGATTCAGACACAACGACGCAAATGTACGTGGTACGATAGACATAAGTCGTCACATTAGGGAGAATATACCTTTCCAAGGAACTGTCGCATACAATACAAGAGAATTAAGTTTTGATAATTCGGTAACGGAACTCATCCGTCACACAATAGAATATATAAAGACGATACCGTCTGGTGATGTAATTTTATCATCTGACAAGGCAGTTGATGACTACATCAAGAAGCTTATTTCATATACTCCATCTTATTGTCATACAGAAAGAATAAAGATTATACAAGACAACCTACTTCCGCGCAATCATCCTTTTTATACGGAATACGCTGCTTTACAAAAGCTGTGCATTCAGATTCTTCGTCATGAAGAAATAAAGTACGGAACTGATGATGAAAAGATTTACGGAATCCTATTTGATGGAGCATGGTTGTGGGAAGAATATCTAAACACTCTCTTGTGTGAAAAAGGATTTATACATCCCGAAAATAAGATAGGAACAGGAGCTATCTATCTCTTTGAACATGGAGGACAAAGATTTCCAGATTTTTGGAAACAAGATATTGTCCTAGATGCAAAATACAAAAAACTTGCCATTAATGGGAACCGTCTTGATATTGAACGCGATGATGTCCATCAGATTATGGCATATATGTATAGATTAAAAGCTCCTAAAGGCGGCATTATATGTCCTTTTATGGGAGACGACAATAAAATTATTTTTCAAAATATGCATAAGGATAGCTATTTAGGCACAATGTATTTATATGCTTTGGCTATACCAAGAGATTGCATTTCGTATAAAGAGTTTGTAAAAAGGATTGCAGAAAAGGAGAATGCTCTATTGAAAGAAACATCATGACTTTTCAACGTAAACTTCTGCAAGCATGATCGCTTGGTCTTGCGGTATGCTTGCTCAGATTACGACAAAACAACAAATAGTTAGCAAGGGTGGTGACCGCAAGTTCGAATAATTAGATGCTAAATATCGCCAAAAGTTAGTTATTTCAAAATAATTGGTGTATTTTTGCAGAAAACAGATGATTAGCTGAAGCCAACATAATATCCGGCAAGGCTGAAAAACATTATATCATACAGATTAAACATGAACATACACCAAATATCTTTCAGCCCTACGGGCGGAACTCGCCGTGTGGGCGAACTGCTGTGCAAGGGCTTCGATGCGAAGTGCTATGTCACAGAGCTTTGCACAAAGCAGGAAAACATAAAATACCCAGACATCAAGGCTGACGACCTGGTTGTTGTCTCCATGCCTGTATATGCCGGGCGCGTGCCAGCCTTGGCCGTGGAAAGACTAAGCCACATCAAGGCGAACGGAGCCAGGTGTGCGGTTGTGGCAGTATACGGCAACAGGGCATATGAAGACGCCTTGGTGGAAATGCAGGATGCTGCTACAGAAACGGGATTCCAAGTGATTGCCGCTGTTGCCGCCATTGCCGAGCATAGCATTTGCAGAATGTATGGCGCAGGCAGACCGGACGGGAAGGACGCTGAAGAATTGGTTTCGTTCGGCGCCGCTATATTTAATAAGGTGAAGAGCGGACAGACCGCCGAGCCTCTCTCATTGCCAGGAAACCGTCCATACAAGCAAGGCTGCTCCGGTCCCTACCCTATTGCCGGCGATGCCTGCACGGAATGCGGAACATGCGCAAGCGAATGTCCTACGGGTGCCATCTCCTTTGATAATTCCAAAGGCGTAAACCAGGAACTTTGCATCGGTTGCATGCGATGCGTTTCGGTTTGTCCCATACAGGAAAGAGGCATCGGCGAGCACCTCAACATGCTGACGGCGCATCTGAAGCCACTGTGTAGCGACAGGAAACAGAATGAACTTTTCATATAGCGATAACGCAAGGCATAGTGAATACTTTATAAATTATAAAGTGTTTTAGTTAAAGATTTGCAACATTCCGACTCGGAAACATCGGAACTGTCACAATATCAGTATCTTTGTGTCGTAAATGACAGAACGATTATACATACACCATAATGCTCTTCGTCTATAGCAAGTTGTCTGAACACACCGCTTTTACAGATAACTTAATATAAACGAAACATACATTTGATGGGTTTAATCATTTTATACTTTTTAGGTGCATTGTCACTATCCTTTTTATGTTCCGTCCTTGAGGCGGTACTCTTATCCACTCCTATGTCGTTCATCTCGATGAAGGAAAGCCAGGGCAACAAGACTGCCGTCTTGATGAAACAGTACAAGAACAACGTTGACCGCCCCGTAGGTGCCATTCTTTCGCTCAACACTATCGCACATACCATCGGTTCGGCAGGTGTGGGAGCGGAGTCAATAAAACTCTTCGGCGAAGAATATTTCGGATTGATATCCGCTATTCTGACGCTGTTGATTCTTGTGCTTTCCGAAATCATCCCCAAGACCATCGGAGCATCCTACTGGCGTTCGCTCGCCATGTCATCCACCAAGATTATCCGCGTGCTCATCTTCATCACCTATCCGCTTGTTCTGCTCTCAGAACTGATCACGAAGGTGTTCAGCCCGAAGAACCATCAGGCTTCGGTAAGCCGGGAAGAGGTTTCGGCGATGGTGGATGTAGGTACCACGGAGGGAATATTCCGCGAATCGGAAAGTAAGATAATCAAGAGCTGCATCCGTCTGGCAGGGGTAAAGGCACGCGAAGTGATGACACCTTCTGTTGTGGTAGAATCCGCCAACGTGAACCTTACCATAAAGGAATTCTACGAACAGCAGACGTGGAACTTCTCCCGCATTCCTGTATACGACAAGAACAAGGATTACATCATCGGCTATGTGCTGAAGGACATGGTACTGAAACAATTGTCGGATGACAAATTCGAAACCAAGCTGTCTGACATGATGCGTCCGATTCTTTCTTTCAACGAAGACGATTCGGTATATCAGATATGGGAGAAGATGCTGGAGAAGCACGAGCATATCTCCATTGTCGTTGACGAATACGGTTGTCTGCGTGGCGTTGTATCCATGGAAGACGTTATAGAAACCATGACCGGTGTGGAAATCGTAGACGAAGACGATGTGGCTATAGACATGCAGGCTTTCGCCAAGGAAAAGTCGCGAATGATGCGTGCATAAAGGCTGTTGCGTCATGTATGCAGCATTAGAAGTAGGAAAACATCACTTTTAGGTATTGCCCAAGAAATGATTTTATCATAACTTTGCACTATTGCTAAAAGAAAAGATTATGACAGAAATGACAACAACTATAATCATCGGACTTCTGATACCGCTATTAGGTACGATGCTCGGTTCGGCTTTCGTTTTCTTTATGAAAGACGAGATGTCTTCACGAGTTCAGAAGTCGCTATTGGGCTTTGCCTCTGGTGTGATGGTGGCAGCTTCCGTGTGGTCTTTACTCATTCCGGCTATGGATATGGAGGCGGAGAGCGGCAAATGGTCGGTAGTGCCGGCAGCTGTGGGATTCCTCTTGGGCATCGGCTTCCTGCTGCTTATCGACGAGCTTACGCCACACCTCCATATCGGTACAGAAAAGCCCGAGGGCATAAGGTCGCACCTTTCGAAGACGGCCATGCTTGCCCTTGCCGTGACTATCCACAACCTGCCCGAAGGAATGGCGGTAGGCGTGGTGTTTGCAGGAGCCGAAAACGGAGCTTCGCACATCTCCTTAGCCGCTGCCATTTCCGTATCATTGGGCATAGCCATACAGAACATCCCCGAAGGAGCCATTATCTCCATGCCGATGCGTGCGGCAGGCAATAGCAGATGGAAATCATTCGTGTTTGGTTCGCTAAGCGGAGTTGTGGAACCGATCGGTGCCATAGCCATTCTGTTGCTTGCCTCACTCCTGATGCCTGCCCTTCCCTACATGCTCGCTTTTGCAGCAGGTGCCATGCTCTACGTAGTGGTGGAAGAGCTTATTCCAGAAGCTTCCAACGGAGAGCACAGCAATCTCAGCACCATCGGCTTCGCTATCGGTTTCGTATTGATGATGGTGCTTGACGTAGTGATGGGATAGAAAGTAATTATCCCAAATCGGCCATTAGGACATTTACGTTATTTTTTATGACTGCTTGCTTGGATTTTGCTCTTTATAAGAAATGGAAGTGAGAGCTATAAATATATATAATCCGCAACCTATAATATGTTTATCATATTCAGGTTGCGGATTAATATATATCATTTGCTTTGGCAAACAATCATCAAATCTGTACAGATGAAATGTCAACGAGATTGTTCACTATGGCATAGATGGTGAGACCGGCAGGGGTGTGTATCTGAAGCTTGCGGGCGATGTTGCGCCTGTGTGTGATTACGGTGTTCGGAGAGATGCACAAATGGTCGGCAATCTCCTTGTTTGTCATTCCCTGCACAAGGCTTATAACGACGTCTTTCTCCCTTTCGCTCAACGTCTCATTGCCGTTCGGATTCTGGTTAAGCATGTTGGATATCTTAGCCGAAACATCGTCCTGCCTGCTTCTGCGCTCAAGATGACGTATGGAAGGAATCATTATCTCCTCTTCCACTTCGGCATGCTTGGCAAGCCATTCCTCGTTGCTGTATATATCGCAAAGCGTGGCGGAGAGCTGATTGTTGCGAAGTCCGTCGCTTGGCAGATATTTGATGATGATGTTCTTCAGCTCACGAAGCTTCTGGTCGGTCTGTCCGTGGTGTTTGGAAAAGGTCTCAATGTCATAGTTCTTTGTCGGCTCGCCTTTCATCAGCGACTCCACGTATGGGAAGAGGAACTTCTCTTCATACTTCATGTGCTTGTTTATCTCGCTTGCATATTCATCATATAATTTGAGTATCAGACGGGCGAGGTTGTCGTTCTCGTCGAGGGCTTCCGTCAGCTCCTTGCGTATGAATGGCAACTGGAAGCCAAGATAGTATTCATGGCTTGCATGAAGATAATGCATCAATGTAGGGATTGATATACGGCTATAGTCTTCGAAGTTCTTGTATCCGTTGATGGCAAGGTTCACAATTGCGAGAAACGTGTATGTATCAACGTTTTGCGCCTCACAGACATCTCTCACCGTCTTGTCGCCGAAGCCCAGGTTGATACCAAAGCTACCAAGACTCTGTAGTATGTTGTAGTTGTCTTTTATCAGCGTGATGAGCTTATCATCCGCTTCATATAATTTTTGACTTTTCATCTTTCCCTATTTATGATTAATCATTTGCAAAATAAATAAATATTTTTCTTCCGTGCAATAATCATTTTTAGGTATATTGTCTTTTAAAAAATATTTAACACAAAAGGGGAATTTCTTGTATGTCAGAATGGCTGTACAGGCAAACAAGAGTAGCAGACAGCTTTGCTCATGGCAGAATACAGAAAATCGGTGCCATATCTCTCGACACGACACCGATGGGAATCAATTAAAATCTGTACAAATGAAAAATCTTATTTATTATTTGTCAAGTAAGATATCCATCATTTCGCATGCAGCCTTGGCTACTGATGTACCAGGACCGAAGATTGCAGCCACACCTGCCTTATAGAGGAAGTCATAATCCTGTGCTGGGATTACACCACCAGCTATAACCATGATGTCCTCACGGCCAAGCTTCTTCAACTCCTCGATAAGCTGAGGGATGAGAGTCTTGTGGCCGGCAGCAAGAGAACTTGCACCTACGATGTTAACATCGTTCTCTACAGCCTCGCGTGCAGCCTCTGCAGGAGTCTGGAACAATGGTCCCATATCCACGTCGAAACCACAGTCGGCATATCCTGTTGCCACTACCTTGGCACCACGGTCGTGACCGTCCTGACCCATCTTCGCTACGAAGATACGTGGGCGACGACCTTCTTTCTTTGCGAACTCCTCAGTAAGCTCACAAGCCTTCTTGAAGTCGCTGTCTGTTTTACTTTCTGATGAATACACTCCTGATATAGTTCTAATTACTGCCTTATATCTGCCTACGATTTCCTCGCAGGCATCACTAATCTCACCAAGCGTACAGCGCAACTTAGCACACTCTACAGCCTTCTCAAGGAGGTTACCCTCACCTGTGCGAACACACTCTGTAAGTGCAGCAAGAGCTTCCTTGCACTTCTCGTTGTCGCGATGAGCACGGAGTTCAGCCAAGCCTTCCTCCTGCTGCTTGCGTACTGCAGAGTTGTCAACCTCAAGGATGTCGATTGGATCCTCGTGGTCAAGGCGATACTTGTTTGTACCAACGATAGTCTGAGAACCGCTGTCGATACGAGCCTGAGTGCGGGCTGCAGCCTCTTCGATACGCATCTTTGGCACACCTGTCTCGATGGCCTTTGCCATACCGCCGAGCTTCTCAATCTCCTGGATATGCTCCCAAGCCTTATGAGCAAGCTCGTTGGTCAGGCTCTCTACATAGTATGAACCTGCCCATGGGTCGATATGCTTGCAGATCTTTGTCTCGTTCTGGATATAGATCTGGGTGTTACGAGCAATACGTGCAGAGAAGTCTGTAGGCAATGCGATAGCCTCGTCAAGAGCATTAGTATGCAAGGACTGAGTATGACCGAGGGCTGCTGTCATAGCCTCGATACATGTACGGCCTACGTTGTTGAACGGATCCTGCTCTGTAAGCGACCAACCTGAAGTCTGAGAGTGGGTACGCAGCATGAGCGACTTGTCGTTCTTCGGATTGAACTGCTTGATGACCTTTGCCCAAAGCATACGTGCTGCACGCATCTTGGCAACCTCCATGAAGTGGTTCATTGAGATTCCCCAGAAGAATGACAGACGAGGAGCGAAAGCATCGATGTCGATACCTGCGTTCACACCGGCACGAACATACTCAAGACCGTCGGCGATGGTATAAGCCAACTCGATGTCTGCTGTAGCACCAGCCTCCTGCATGTGGTAGCCGGAGATAGAGATAGAGTTGAACTTTGGCATCAACTTGGAAGTATATCCGAAGATGTCGCTGATGATACGCATTGAGAATGCTGGCGGATAGATGTATGTGTTACGCACCATGAACTCCTTCAGAATGTCGTTCTGGATTGTACCTGCCATCTCCTCAAGCTTTGCGCCCTGCTCCAGTCCGGCAACAATGTAGAATGCCATGATAGGAAGAACAGCACCGTTCATTGTCATAGAGACAGACATCTTGTTCAATGGAATGCCACCGAAGAGTACCTTCATGTTCTCAACAGAACAGATAGACACACCTGCCTTACCAACATCTCCGACTACACGAGCATTGTCCGGGTCGTAGCCACGGTGTGTAGGAAGGTCGAATGCAACAGAAAGTCCCTTCTGTCCGCTGGCAAGGTTACGGCGATAGAATGCGTTACTCTCCTCAGCTGTAGAGAATCCGGCATACTGACGGATTGTCCAAGGACGGAACGGGTACATCATACTGTAAGGACCACGCAGGAAAGGTGCCAGACCGGCTGTATAGCCAAGATGCTCCATGCCCTCAAGGTCTTCCTTCGTATATACAGGCTTTACCTCAATGTGTTCAGGAGTTTTCCAATTTGCCTTGATGCCGTTGTCTTTCTGCCAAGCCGCACCGTCAACATCTTTAATTCCTGAAAATATATCTATATCTTTAAAATTCTTTCTCATGATGATATTTATTTTTGAGTTTCAATACGGAGAATCATATAAATTATATTCCCAGTTTCTCGTTATACTCTTTCAATGTCTCAAGCACGTTGCATTTTACATGAACGAAGTTCTCTATGCCGGCAGCCTTGAGTTCCTCCATACATGCTGGAGCACCAGCCACAACAAACATTGCACGGTTGTCGAGATACTTGAATGCAGGAACTGCATACTCAGCATACTCGTCGTCGCTTGAACACAATACCACGATGTCGGCACCAGCCTTCAGAGCTGCATCAACACCCTCCTCTACTGTCTTGAAGCCGAGGTTGTCCATAACCTTGTATCCTGCACATGCGAGGAAGTTACAGCTGAACTGAGCACGAGCCTGACGCATAGCCAGATTACCTATTGTAAGCATAAAGGCTGTCGGCACCTTCTTGGAATTCTCAACCTTGATACGGAGGTCTTCGAAGTCGGCTGCCAGACGTGTTGTCTCGATTGTCTTGAAGGTTTTCTCTTCCTTGTTTCCACATCCGCACTTGCACTCGCGAGGAAGCTTGCCTTCACTCTTCTCCGTGAAGTTAGGGAACTGGTTTGTGCCGAGAATGAATTCCTTACGCTTTGCAGCAGCATCATGACGCTTCTGGTTTGTAGCGTTGATATCATCCTGTACCATACCTTTCTTGATAGCCTCAAGGAAACCGCCGTTCTCTTCAATATTAAGGAATATCTTCCAACCCTCGTTTGCGAGAGAAGTTGTAAGTTCCTCGATGAAGTAACTGCCGGCACCCGGATCAACGACCTTGTCGAAATGGCTCTCTTCCTTGAGCAGCAACTGCTGGTTGCGTGCTATACGCTCAGAGAACTCGTTAGGAGTCTCATATACAGCGTCGAAAGGAGTAACCTGGATAGAGTGAACACCTGCGAGGGCAGCACTCATAGCCTCTGTCTGTGAACGGAGGAGGTTAACGTAGCTGTCAAACAAAGTCATGTTATACTTTGATGTTGCGGCATTTACGCACATCATGCATGATGCATCTTCCTTTGGAGCATACTGCTTGACGATTTCAGCCCAAAGCATACGGGCAGCACGGAACTTAGCCATTTCCATGAAGAAGTTCTCGGAAATACCAAGGTTGAACTTGATGTTGTTTGCTGCTGTGTCTGCATCGATGCCTGCCTCTACGAGCTGGTTCATATATTCGTTACCCCAAGCGAGGGCGTAACCCAATTCCTGTACGATATAAGCACCGCTGTTGTTCAATGAAACAGCGTTTACGGCAACTGTGCGGAAGTTAGGATATTCCTTCATTGCCTCTACCAAATCCTTTGCTATCGGCAATACGGCTGTGAGGTCGTTACCCTTGCGGAGCATCTTCTCCATTGGGTCCCAGTCGAAAGAACCTATGATTTTCTTCTTGTCGTATCCCTTCTGCTCGAAGTATGCCTTCAGAATCTCTGCAAGTTTGAGAGTGCTGCGCTTGCATGTATTGAAGTTAAGCTCCACGATTTCGCACTCAATGCCCTGAAGCAGAGTCTCTACGAACTCCTTTGAGATGTCTTTTCCGTGAATATGGAAGCTCAGGGAATCAACGCCTCTGTTCAGGATGTCCAATGCCTTAGCATTAGCCTCCTTGGCATCTGTAGCCTCGATTTCCTGTCTTACATACCATTCGTTGCTGTTCTTCTTGTTACCTCTTACGAATGGGAATTCTCCTGGAAGAGATTCTGGAGTCTTTAGTTTTTCAACATCTTCTTTCAGATAGAAAGGCTGAACGTTGAAACCCTCGTTAGTACGCCAAACAAGACGTTTGTTGAAGTCGGCTCCCTTAAGATCTTTCTCAATCTTGTCAAGCCACTCTTGGCGCGTAGGCGCCTTAAACTCACTGAAGAGTTTTTCTTTGTTATTTGACATAGCGTGTAGTTATTATATATATAAGTTTATGTTTTACACAAGTATTCCATTTATGTTTTACAGAAGTATTCTTGCACTAACAAGCACCAGCAAACCGCAGTATTGCCACATAAAAATGCTATTCATACCACAAGCATGCTGATTTTCAGATACAAAGTTAGTGTTTTTTCTTATATACAACAAAAAAACAAGGTTTTTTCTGACTCAAGAAGAGTTTTAGGACTTTATTTTAGTACATTTGTATTGTCAACCTTACAAAAAGAAGGATATTAACACTATTTTGTCATCCCTCTTGTGCTTCATGTTGCTCATTCTCCTGCTCTTTCCGTAATCCTTACTCTAACGCCGTTCCTTTTGAGGAAGTCTTTCAGCTGCGGTATTCCTATTTCTCCGAAATGGAACACGCTGGCTGCCAATGCCGCATCGGCATTTCCTTTTGTAAACACATCCAGAAAGTGCTCCATGCATCCGGCGCCGCCACTGGCTATGACAGGGATATGAAGTCTGGCAGACAACTCGTTAAGGGCTTCGTTGGCAAAGCCATTCTTCGTGCCGTCGTGGTTCATGCTCGTAAAGAGTATCTCCCCTGCCCCACGGTCTTCCGCCTCGTGAGCCCACTCGAAGAGTTTCTTTTCCGTCCTTACCCTTCCTCCATTCAGATAGCAATGCCAACCGTCGGCATCGAGTCTTGCATCTATGGCACACACACAGACCTGCGAGCCGAACCTTCCGGTTATCTCGCTGATAAGTTCCGGACGGCGCAGCGCCGCACTATTCACGCTGACCTTGTCTGCTCCTGCATAAAGTAGCTTCTCCACGTCAGCTATGGAGTTTATGCCTCCGCCGACGGTAAACGGTATGTTTATCTCCCTTGCCACACGTTCCACCATATCAGCAAATGTCTTTCTGCCTTCCACGCTTGCCGTTATGTCGAGAAACACGAGTTCGTCTGCCCCCGCGCCGCTATATGCCTTGGCAAGCTCCACGGGGTCGCCGGCACTACGCAGATTAACGAAGTTGGTGCCTTTTACCGTCTCTCCGTTCTTCACGTCAAGGCATGGTATTATTCTCTTTGCCAGTTTGTTTGCCATTGCTTTAGAAAGTTTTAGTCTGATTAAACAAGTTCCTGAGCTCTTCCTTTGATATCCTGCCCTCGTAGAAAGCCTTTCCGAAGACCACCGCCGGAACTCCGGCGCTGTCAAGCTCCCGTATGTCGCCGACACCCGACACTCCTCCGCTGGCTATAAGATACAGGTCGGGGAAACGCCGAAGAATCTTTCTGTACAGTTCCAATGACGGTCCTTCGAGCGTTCCGTCTCGTGAGATGTCGGTACAGAGGACTTTGGTTACACCTTTATTAATATAGTATTCAAGAAAATCGGCAATCTCTTCCTGGCTGTCTTCCTTCCATCCGTTCACACTTATCCTTCCGTCTCTCACATCAGCCCCAAGTATAATCCTTTCAGCCCCATAGGTGTCTATCCACCGCTGCATCAGCGCTTTGTCTGCAACGGCGACAGACCCCACCGTCACCATTGATGCCCCGAAGCGGAAAGCACGCTCTATATCATCTTCCGACTTGATGCCTCCGCCGAAGTCCACAACAAGGTTTGTCCGTCCGGTTATCTGTTCCAGAGTCGCCGTATTTACGATATGTCTGGATTTTGCGCCGTCGAGGTCCACCACATGCAGTCTTCTTGCCCCGAGGCTCTCCAGTTCGGCAGCCATCTCCGCCGGATTGTCAGCATACGTGCGCTGCTTGTCATAGTCACCTTTCGTCAGGCGCACGCATTTTCCACCTATTATATCTATTGCAGGAATAATCTCAATCATATATAGAAAAATGAATTTACTTATCACTAAGGTTCAGGAAATTCTTCAATATCCTCTCTCCCACACTTCCGCTCTTCTCGGGATGGAACTGTGTGGCGAAGAAGTTGTCCTTGTGTATAGCCGCGCTGTAAGGATGGATATAGTCTGCCACGGCGATGGTCTCCTTGCATAGCGGCACATAATAGCTATGTATGAAATACACGTAGTGCCCCACTCCGTCGAGCCCGCCAAACAGCGGCGTCTTGGTGTCGCGGATCTCATTCCATCCCATTACGGGCACTTTGTCCTCATGGCAAAGCGGTTGGAATCTTCTTACGTCAACATCAAAGATGCCCAAGCAGTCGGCTTCTCCTTCTTCTGAATGTCTGCACATCAGCTGCTGCCCTATACAGATGCCCAATACTGGCTGTCTGAGCGACGTGATGAGGGTATCGAGATTCTTCTCTCTAAGGTATCTCATAGCACAGCTCGCCTCTCCTTGCCCAGGAAAGACCACCCTGTCGGCACCGGCTATCATATCCTTGTCGTCAGTCAGCACGGGTTCCGCCCCAAGTCTTTTCAGAGCGTTGACAACGCTTCTCACGTTTCCCGCACCATATTTTATAATTGCTATATCCATCAGTCCTGTGATTTGTTTTGCATCAATTTGTAAGCGTTTCCTTTCATCCTTATGTATTTAGGATACCAATCAGGCTGCAAAAATAACAAAATTAAATAACAAAACATATTATTATAGTCATAAATCTACTTCCGTGCCATACATTTTGTTCATCATGCATTCCGGGAAATTATAATTATCCTGGATACATGCACATCAAGTCAAGAGAAACAATAAATCATTTGCCTTTTAAAAAGGAGTTCATCCAACATTTCAAGCGATAATCATGAGTCAATATTCCGGAAGGTACAGGTTTGTCACTTTCAAGAAAGTCCGTAACTTTCACATAGAAAGTCCGTAACTTTTTAATGAAAAATTACGCTAAAATCTGCTGAACAGCTTAAAATGAGCTATTTCTGAGTTTTTCACCTCAATAGAGGTAATGATTTGGCAATAGTTCTAACTTCTGTGTTATACATAAGTTTGCTTGTCAAACAACTCTTTTCGCAAAGGTACAACAATTAAGTGGATTAACGGCCATCAAGAAGGCTCGCATAGAACAGAACTTGACACAAGAACAACTTGGTGAGCGTATAGGTGTGAAAAGAGCGCAGATTTCTCGCTTGGAAAGAGGTTATAGTATAACAATACCTACTATGCGAAGAGTATTCAAAGCTCTTGGTGTGGTAACTGCAACCATTGATTTGGGGATTGCAGGAAAAGTAGTATTATGGTAGATAAAAAGCTATGCATGTGGCTTTAGAGTATTTGAAACTAAAGCCATATGCATTGCTTTCCTTTGACAATAGTCGTGTACCGGTACCTAAAATGATAATTTAAGACAGAATTTTCTTTTTGATTGCTTTTATGCGGTGTTCGATAATATTGTTCCACAGCTTAGAACCGCCCAGTTCTGATGCAGAAATATAATCTCCATACTTTTCGAGAAATTCCTCATTGTAGGTAATAGAATCGTCACCATATCGATCTATTATGTATGCCCAATTCCATCTGTCAGCATACTTGATTAAAAGTTCGTGGGTCATGTCGATACAAGACTTGTCTGATAGCACTTCCCAATCCCAACAATCCTTAAATGTCTCTATGTTGTCTTCTGTAAACAATAGTGTACTACTGTTTGATGTCAATTCGTGCCAGTCAAGTCTGTGCTTGAATTTTTCAAGTAGGCTTTTGGTCCACACTACATCGTAGTTTCTTGAAATTTCTTTCCAGTCCACATAGTTCATATACTTCTCAAGCAACTGTTCTGTCCATGGAAAGTCTTTTGAGAGTTCTTTCCATGCAGCATCGTCCATCATACGAGAAACCAACTCTTTGTTTAACTTATCATTTGCCATATCTTTGAAATTTTAATTACGCTATTGGGTGCAAAGGTATGGCTATGGTGCCCCATTATTTATTACAGGTTAGAACTAAATTAAAATTCCTTGAAAGTTTTATTGTTGATTCAATATGTTAATGGCTCTCATTGCACCGTGCCTGTCTTGCCATATTTTTCCTTCAAACTGTAATTGTCTTTGATGGTATTCTGTATTCAGAACACCATCAAAGTCAAGAAAAATTATTTTAGAAAGTTTCTTTGCCATAAACGATCTTTGGAATTTTATGTTTCTTCATTTCTTTTTCATTGTTCACCATATTATATAAGCACATGGCTGCATAGTAGGCATTTGGATGTTGTGGAAGCATCATGAAAGGTAGGCGATTGTCCCATGCTTTTACTGGTGTTCCAAGAATCATACTCCAAGGGCGTTCATACAAATAGAACTCTGCTTCGGGAGCCTGACTTTCTACTATTTGCCCCGTCCTTTTGGTTTTAAACTTATGTGCAATAAATACCCATGTTCCTCTCACCCACATAAAACCATTTTTGTATGGGCACGGAGTGACGTGACGATATGCTTTAAG
>ERZ1027266.956-NODE-956-length-17310-cov-7.759026_pt1 | contig 17310 bp, 9 predicted proteins | sample MGYA00519257_ERZ1027266 | MGnify/ENA primary metagenome ERZ1027266 (study PRJEB26926, sample SAMN06164683) | human gut metagenome | biome: ENVO:00009003; feature: ENVO:2100002; material: ENVO:00002003 | host: Homo sapiens | place: USA | collected 2012 ... | reverse complement strand
TGTTTTTGTTAATGCTCATTTAGATATCCTATCACTCCATATTCCGGATGAACCACAAATGTTTTTGTATTAGCGTTGGACAGAATCTCCTGTTTACATCACTCCAAAAATTGTATGTGTCATAAAAAAACACATTAAACGGCATGATGACAGTTTAGTGGATAAACTTTCAATTATGACACAAATATAGCAAAATGTTTTATAAAAAGCTTTGTTTCATTATTCTTTTTATTACCTTTGTAACCAAATAAAACATCATATCTGCATGAATACATGATCCAAGCTTGCGAGACCACTTATAATAACCTTTATATATAATGCCAAGATTATTTATAAAACAATATTTATAAGCTAAGTGTATATATAAGAAAACATAAATTAAAAAAAATGAGAGTATGAAACACAACTACATCAAATGTTTTGCCGCAGCAGTACTTGCTGCAGCTGTAAGCCCTATTGCGGCTACAATCTATAAGGCAGAGGATGCCGGTACGAAAAAGGCCATGAGAGAAGCCGTAGTAGAAAACTATTGGGGCTTCATGAGCGGAGAGGCGGATCTCACCTCAAAGCTGGTGTCGTTCTACGACAGCAACAACCGACTGGTGAGACAAGCCAACTATCAGAACGGTTCAACGCTGACACAGTATTACAACTATGAGTATGACGAGAACGGCAAGCTGAAGCTTAAGTTCTCGCGCAGCTACATGATGCAGCCGACCGGCGATATGGGCTTCGCCGCTTCTACCGACAGCGTGAAATACGAGTATGACGCTGAGGGAAGACTGATTTCCGAATTCGGAATGAGCAACTACAAGTATGAGTATGACGCTGAGGGCAACCTCGTGAAGAAGGAAATGCTGATGCGCGACTTCACCACCAATGAGTATATTGTCATGCAGACCATCACTTACAGCGACTTCAAAGCCAAGAACTGTCCGCAGAAATATGTCTCAGTGGGTGCCCAGGGTTATGCATCGCTCGACTACGATGCCGAACTTGAGTATGACGACAACAACAACCTACTGAAGGAGACGATTTACGAAACCGACGACAGCGGCAACAGAAACTACAAGAAAGCCACCATCTATTACTACGACGCCGAGGGCATGCTGATAAGCAAGGTGCGCCACGAGATGAGCGAGATATGGAACTACGACACATGGGAGATTATTGGCACGGAAGACATGCCGGTAGACAGCGTGGTATATTCTCGTGAAGGCGAAAACCGCATCAAGGAGCAGAAGTATACCTACGACTATTCGGCTGATGAGAAATGGAGTGCTACACAGAACTACAGCATTACCGAAAGCCGCGAATATGACGGCAACCTCGCTGCCACCATCAAAGTGGAGAGTCTGGAAGGAAAAGCCAACACCAATAAGGTGACACTGACCATACCGGAGAGCGCTGCCACTGGATATGTGTTCGACCTATACCGCGACGCACAGAAGATCGCCACCTTTGAACCCGGCGGCAAGCTGGAGTACGAGGATGCGGAACTGCACAACGGCACACATGAGTATTTCGTACAGACCGTAAAGACAGGAGAAAAGAACGTTGAGTACAACGTTTCTGACGTGGTAAACGTAGAAAACGAAACAAAGCTTCCTGCCCCTACAAATGTACACGGTGTGGTGAAGGGCGAAAAGGAAAACGACTACGGCGCTACCAGCACCTTCATGACCATCGAATGGGACGCTCCTGAATATACCGACGAGATGGGCTTCACAGGCTACAACATCTATGAGAGAACGGAATATGCTGACGCACAGATAAACATGACAGGTGCCGTTACCGACAACAAGTACGACGTTGACATGTACAACTTCTACACAGAGCGCAACATCTACGTTCAGGCAATGTACAAGCTCGGCACGGCAGACAGTGAGCCGGTGCTCATCAAGATGGACGAACTGCCTGATGTTTCTGCCATCCATACCGTAAGCAGCACTGCCGGTACCGTTTCTTACGCCAACGGCATCATCGCCACAGAACAGGCTGCCAAGATCAGCGTCGTTGACCTCAACGGAAAGAAACTCGCCGAGGCTGCCTCTGCCACATCTCTCTCTATCGAAAACGTGCCGACTGGCGTATATATCGTAACGGTGGAGTGTAACGGCAAGGTTTCAGCCATGAAGGTGCGCAAATGATGACGATTTATAACTCATATCAAAAACAACAAAAATGAAATTCAATACCAAACCACTACTGCGCAGAACAGCCGCCCTGACACTGCTCCTGACCGCCATCGGCGGCGGACAGGTCCACGCACAGGACGACACGGTAATCTACGGCAGCGTGGTATCTTCAATGAATTGGGGTGAAGGTGGCGGACCGGGTATCTATTCCTTCGGTACCTCATCTGCCACAGGCTTCACTCCCGTGAAAATCGACCAGCGTCTTTCCGCACAGGGAGGAGGAGTATATGCCGACGGCAAATACTATTCCATTAATGTAGACAGGATGCTGCTTAGCGTATACGATGCAGACACATGGGAACTGCTCATGGAGAAACCGATGCAACATGCAGCTCTCGACCTTGCCCTCGACCCTACCACGGGCATAATATACGCCTGCTATGTGAACGTGGGAGTATGTCTCGGAACGCTCAACGTGGAAACGGGAGATTTCGACTATCTTACAGAATTCGACACCACCTTCTCTGCCATCTTCTTTGATGCCAGCGGACAGCTCTACGGTATCAGCCTCGACAACCTTGTGAAAATCGACAAGAAGACCGGAAAATATACCGTGGTCGGAAACACCGGCATAGTGCCGATGTATGCGCAGTCGGCTACCGTAGACCCTACAACGGGCAAATGCTACTGGGCTTCCATGAAGTCTGATTTCACCTCCACTCTCTATGAGGTGAACTTGCAGAACGCACAGCTTACGCTTTGCAGACAGTTTACAGGAATGGAGGAGATAACAGGACTCTATATCTTGCCGCACGTGGACAAGGGCGCACCGGCAAAGGTCGGAGACTTGAAGGCAAGCTTCAGCAACGGTAGCACCACCGGAAAGGTTTCATTCACAATGCCTTCGGTGACAAAGGGCGGAGAGGCTCTGAGCGGCACCCTTACATATAAGGTGGATATGGGCGGACAGATAAAGGAAGGCTCTGCTGCAGCAGGACAGGCTGTAACGGTGGATGCCACTCTGCCTGAAGGAAGATGCAAGTTCGTAGTGACCACTTCCAACGCAAAAGGTGAAAGCGAACGCGCTGCCATGGCAACATGGATTGGTAAAGATACACCGGCAACAGTTACCGGTCTCACACTAAAGCGCACTCTCGACAAAGGACTGAAACTGCAATGGAACGCCGTGGCAACGGGTGCACACAACGGATACGTAAACGCTGCAAATGTTACCTACAAGGTGGTACGACAGCCCGATGGCAAGACCATCTGCGAAAATGGCACCGCTACGGAGCTTTACGACAACGTGCAGAGCAGCGAACTGGCAAAATACTGGTATGAGGTGACTCCTGCCGCCGATGGAAAGACGGGTGAGACGCTCGCTTCAAACAAAGCCGTCGTCGGTCCGGGCAAGGAAATACCATACACCGAGACCTTCATCCGAAAGGATGGCTTCGACTTCTTTACCATCTTCGATGCCAATAACGACGGCAGGACATGGTTCCGCAGCGAAGACTCACAGACGGCACAGTATGCCGGCGACGCTTTTGTTAAGGCTGACGACTGGCTCATACTGCCCCCACTGAAGCTCACCAAGAGCGGATATTATAAGGTGGTGTTCAACGTGAAGTGTAACTCGCAGAACAAGCATCTCCTTGAGGTGGCTTTGGGAAATCTGCCGGAGATAGAGAGCATGACAACCACCGTAATGCCGGAGACGGAATTCTGTACCATGTTTGAGCCACAGACCGTAGAAGCGAAATTCCTCGTCCCTTCCGACGGCGATTACTATCTCGGCTTCCATCTGCTGAGCGAAGCCCTCATGCACTCGTTCGACATAGAGAGCATCACAGTAGAGCAGTACACCACCACCGACACTCCTGCAGCCGTAGCTGACCTCACCGTCACTCCTGCCGCAAAGGGAGAACTGAAGTCTGAGGTAGCATTCACGCTGCCTTCGAAGACCATCGGTGGAGAGGCTGTGGGTACTCTCTCTTCTGCCGAAGTTTACAGAGACGGCAAGCTGCTGAAAGCCTTCACCGCTGGCGACCAGACTCTCCAGCCAGGCAAGAAGCTCACCGTCAGCGACAGCCAGCCGCAGAACGGCTTCAACACCTACTCTGTTGTTGTCAGCAACGACAAGGGCAAGGGCGATGATGCCACAATCAAGGCTTACGTCGGCGTTGACACTCCTGCTGCAGTGGAGAACATCACGCTCAGCGAACCTGTCGACGGCACTGTTGTCGTAAACTGGCAGGCTCCTGCCAAAGGTGCCAACGGCGGATACGTCAACCCTGACGAACTCACCTACACCGTAAAACGCAACGGGTGGATGCCTCTTGAAGTGAAAGGCAACGAATGTATGGCAACCGACGTCATCGACGACCTCGACGGCAAACAGCGCTCGTTCATCTATGTGGTAAACGCCACATCGAAGGCTGGCACAAGTGCCGACGCCACATCCTACGCCATCTCTGCCGGTAAGCCATACGAGACTCCGTTCGAGGAGTCGTTCACCAACGGCATGGCGGAATACACCGAATGGGCAGCTTCGCCGAGAATGGGTGAGCGCAGCTGGGGAGGCACCACAAGTGACTCTCAGGACGGCGACAACGGCTGCATGGGCTACACCAACGTTGGTAGCACAGGAGAACTGCTGCTTGTCTCACCAAAGATACAGGTGGACGACACAGTAAAACCAGTTGTCTCCTTCTGGGTTAAACACTCTGCCATCAACGACAACATGGACTTCGAGGTGCTTACTCCTGACAACGTATATCATAAGGTGGCTTCCATCGACCTCAAACAGACCGTAGACGGATGGACACAATACACCTACGACCTTTCGGACTATTCTTCAAGCAGATTCGTACAGCTCGTTTTCCGTACGGACAACATAAAGGCAAACGAGAAGCTCTATATCGACAACATCAGGATGGTTGACAACCTCGACCACAACCTGAAGATGGCAGAGCTGAAGGCTCCGGCAAGAATACATGTCGGAACGGAGAAAACCGTAAAGGCCTTCGTGAAGAACGTAGGAGCCAAAGACGCTGCAGAATACACCGTCAAGCTATATGCCGGCGACAGACTGCTGAATGAAAAGAAAGGCACCGCTCTGAAGGCAGGAAATACCGAAGAGATGGACTTCAACGTTACTCCTGAAGTGCGCGACCTCCCGGCTATGCAGCTCAAGGCAGTAGTGGAATACAGCGGCGACGAGAACATCAAGAACGACACGGCAAAGGCTGTGGTAGACCTCGTGGCGCCTACCTATCCAGTTGTCAACGACCTCACCGGAGGCTGGAACGGCTCTGCCATGAGCCTCAAATGGACGGCTCCCGACCTTACGAATCTCACTCCGCTCTCCACCGTAGAGAGCTTCGAGCAGTATGAGTCGTTCACCATCACCGACTTCGGCAAATGGAAAGTCATTGACGAACACGGAAACCAGTATTCCATGGAGTTCCAGACCAACGACGGCAGATGGATTACATATCCTAACAGCGGCGAAGGCATCAGCTTCCAGGTCATCGACCTCACGCAGGTCATCGGAACGGAAGAGGACGGATGGTCGAGCGTCAGCGGCGATAAGTTCCTCATCTCGCCATACTGTGGTAGCCAGAAGAAAGACTGGCTCATCTCACCGGAGCTATACGGCGGCAGCCAGAAGATTTATGTAAACGCCAAGAGTCTCAACTACCGCAGAGACGGACTGGAGAACTTCACCCTGCTCTATTCTACAACGGGTACCAACATCTCCGACTTCAAGAAGCTGGAGCAGGTTACCGACATTCCGGAGCAGTGGACGGAGTATTCCTTCACCCTGCCTGAGGGAGCCAAGTATTTTGCCATCTACGTGGAGGGCATCAATACGGCACTATTCCTCGATGACATCAGCTACGTGCCGGTAGATGCTCCTAAGCAAGAGCTCACACTGAACGGATACAACATCTACCGCAACGGCACACTGCTCAACGGCACACCAATAGTTGCCACAGCCTACGACGATGCGGAGGCAAGCAGCACGGGAGAATACACTTATCGTGTGACGGCAGTTTACGACAAGGGAGAGTCTGACTTCTCCAACGCCCTCACCGTAAACTCTTCGACTGCCATAACCGAGATGACATCATCTCGCGGCGAGGTTTATGCAGCAGGCAGAACCATCATTCTTAGCGGCATCGACGGTCAGTCGGCAGGTGTATGGTCAACCGACGGCAAGTGCATATGGCATTCAGCCGGAGAGTCAAACGCCATGGTCAACGTCCCAACCGGATGCTACATCATAAAGGTGGGTAGTCGCACCGCCAAGATTCTCGTGAAGTAATTCATTTTACGGTAGCGCCACATTAAAGCTACCAATATCTCCAAGCCCCGGAAGTAGTCATCCCTACCTCCGGGGCTTTTTATTGACAGTTGACATTTTGCACACCCATCAACCTATACGCTCATCTGTTTAAAAACACATCCGCCTATATATATACAATGTGAAAAGTCTCAAAAGCACCCTTTTCAATCCGTGTGTCATATAAAAACGAAGTTTATTTGTACATTTTTCCGTTTTTCCTTTGTAATGCACACATTATGATTATATTTGCAACAGCTAAATAGCTAAATGCTAACATTATTCAATTTATTAATTGTTGTGCCTATGTATAACAAAACCAATCTAATCATCACTGGAGCAACAGTGGCTATGCTGCTGTTGCCCATGAAAACGGATGCGCAAAAGCTCCAAAGCTGTCTGCGCAAAAACGCTCCCGAGTCAGTAATACAGAAAGCTCGAAAGACCACCCCTGCCGCTCTGCAGGAGCTGGACGACAGGACAAAGGCTGCCTATCCAAACCTCTTCAAGGGCAAAATGCTGAGAAGCAATAACTTCTCACAACTCAAAGAGATGCCCTCCGGAGCTATCTCGCCACTCGCCCTCCAGCCGAGAGTGCCGCTGCGAGCCGCAGCATACAAGCCTGGCAGGGAAATATGGGGCAGCGTCATCGCCGACAACACCTGGACTACAAGCACCGCACAATACGGATTCTACAAGTTCTATGCCGGCAACAACATGAATATCGAGGCCCTCGGACTAAACCCCAACATAACGCCTAACGGCAGCGGTGCCTTGATAGACGGCAAGCTATACATGGTAAACTACATTCCTATCTTCGGTGAAATCATAGCCTCGCTATATGTCTTCGATGCCAACACATGGGAACAGGAAAAGGAAGTTACTCTCAACGACTGCTCTCTCATAGCCACCGAAACGGCAACTGCAGAAGACGGCACCGTATACGGAGCATTCATGGATGCCGACGGCTCTTCCTACGAACTCGGCATTGCCGACTACCCGAACAGCACACGCTCCACCATCGGAAAGATTAACCACATGTATGCCGCACTCGGCATAACGAAAGAGAATGAAATGTATGGCGTTGCTACCGACGGCAACCTCTATAAGATAAACATGACCACGGCAGAAGAGACCCTCGTGGGCCCAACCGGCATAACAATTTCCGACCCCGACAACTCCTACTTCTTCCAGAGCGGAGAAATTGACCGCAAGGACAACACGTTCTATTGGGTGGGCGTAGACAACAAATCCGACGCTAAGCTCTACACCGTAAACCTCACTACAGGAGCAGCCGAAGTAGTGGGTGAATTCACAAACAACAACATCTTCGTCATCCTCACCCTACCACAGACGCTTGCCGACAATGCACCTGCGGCTGCCACCGACCTTACGGCAAGCTTCGCCGGAGCAGATCTCAACGGCACGGTTTCCTTCAAGCTGCCTACGAAAAATATCAAGGGCGAAGACCTCACCGCAGACGTTTCCTACTCCATCTCCGACGGCGGCGTAACCACGCTCAAGACGGGCAAGGGAGCACCAGGAGCCGAAATAACGGAGAACGTGACCTTCGACGCTGACGGCAAGAAAACCATCATCGTCACCACATCTAACGACGAGGGCAACGGACAGACTGCAAAAATAATACAGTATGTAGGCTTCGACACTCCGAAGGCGGTACAGAACACCAAATTCGACCTCAACCTCGCCACTGGCGATGTCAACCTCTCATGGAATGCCGTGACAGAGGGCGAAAATGGAGGATACCTCGGCGACGTGAAGTACGAAGTAGTGCGCTATCCAGACGAAACAGTAATAGCAAAAGACCTCACCGGAACAAGCTGCACCGACAAGCTCACCAGCCCTACCCTCACCTCATACTCTTACGGCATAAAGGCATACAACGACAAAAAGACCGGAGCCGAGACAAAAACCGGCACCAAGGTCTACGGCGAAGCCTTTGCACCACCATACACCGAGACCTTCGACACAGAGGACGCAATGGCATTCTTCACCATTATCGACAACAACAACGACGGCTCAACATGGACGTATGACAACAACGGAGAGGTAAGATACAAATACAGCAACGACAACCCTGCCGACGACTGGCTCATCACTCCACCGCTGAAGGTGCAGAAAAACAGAACCTACGTGGTCAAGTTCAAGGCGAAGTCTAATATGAGTGCCTATCCTGAGCGCATAGAGGTGAAATACGGCACCACAAACACTGTGGATGGCATGACAGGAGTGGCTCTGCAGCCTACCGACCTTCTGAACGAAGAATACGTAGAATTCTCTGGAGAGATGAAAGCCGCAGAAGACGGTAACCTCTACGTCGGTTTCCATGCCATCAGCGATAAATTCCAGTTCTATCTCCATCTCGACGACATCAGCGTCAGCGCAGGCATCGCTTCAACAACACCTGATGCCGTGGCAGACTACACCGTGGTTCCGGGCGAAAAGGGAACACATAGCGCATCGCTCAGCTTCACCGCACCAACCAAGGACATCAGCGGAGCCGACCTTACGGGCAACGTCACGCTCAAAATAAAGCGCAACGATGTAGTGATAAAGGAGCTCACCGATGTGGCACCGGGCTCTAAGCAGACCTTTGTAGACGACACACCGGAAAACGGATTCAACACCTACAGCGTGACTTCCGTAAACGCAGACGGAGAAGGACGCTCCACAGAGTCCGTCAAGATATTCGTTGGCTACGACCTTCCTCAGTACCCTACCCTTACGGCTGCCGACAACCTCACCTCCATCAGAGTATCGTGGACCGACAAGGACAAAGGCGTGAACGGCGGATATGTAGACACCTCTACCACCATCCACAACTTCTTCAAGCTCGTGAAGGCTCCTAACAGCTACGTGCCATCGTTCGAGATTGACATCCCTGCCGGAATCGACCACTACGACAAGCCTTACGTAACAACCGAAGGTGAACAAGACATGGTGCAGTTCGGAGTATCCACCGTCAACGAAGTGGGACAGAGCGAAATTGGTATTTCGCCGGCTGTCATCATCGGCAAGCCATACAGCATGCCATTCTTCGAAAGCGTAACCAAGGGCAACCTCAGAAACAAGATGTGGTGGACCGACACACAGGACTTCAGCATCAGCACCTCCCGACAGTCATCCGACAACGATGAGGGATGCTTCGTCATGCAGAGCGGCAACGACGACGGCTATGCCATCCTCGGCACCGGCAAAATCAGTCTACAGGGAGCAAAGAACCCTACATTCATCTTCTGCCACCAGGCAAAGGCCAAGTCCAACGCTAAGGTCACCATATCCATACAGAAGCCTGACGGCACCGTGGAAGACGTGAAGACCATCGATGTGACAAAAGACGACAACCAGTGGGTACGTGAGTTCGTAAGCCTCAGTCAGGAATATACATCCCTGCCTTACATCATACTCAGAATAAAGACCACCGCCAACCTTGCACACAAGGTTTACATGGACGAGTTCTACGTTCGCGACCTTTATGAAAACGACCTCACGCTGAACGACCTCACGGCTCCAGAAAAGATCAAGAAGGGCGAAACGGCAGAAGTCAACGTCACAGTAAGCAACTTCGGCAAGAACAGCGTAGCAGGCTACACCGTAAACCTCTATGCCGGCGACAAACTCGTCGACAGCAAGGAGGCAAAGGCAGAGCTCGCACCGTTCGCCTCTGCAACACACACCCTCGAATACACGTCAAACGTGATGGACGAAGGCGAAGCCGTCGAACTGAAGGCGGAAGTAGTTTACAACGGTGATGAGAACCTCGATGACAACACGAAGACACTCTCCCTCGCATACGACATCTCCAAGAAACCACGCCCTACAAACGTTACGGCAACCGAAAACGGCGATGGTACAGTGAAGGTAGAATGGACTGCCGTACCTGAAACGGAAATGGAAATCGAAGACGGATTCGAGAGCTACACATCATGGGCTACCGACACCTTCGGCGAATGGACAGCCGTCATCGGCGAGTCTACACCGGAAGATGCCAAGACAGGAAGCATGTTCACAGGCTATCCTTACCCGAGCGAAGGACAGAGGTTTGCATTCACACTCGTCGACCCGCTCGAAAGCTGGATCTCACAGGCCATACTCAACGCAAACCCATCGCTGAAGCCTCACGGCGGCAGCAAGTATCTCGCATCGTTCTATAAATACAGCGCCGACACGCCGAAACTGGTTTACGATGCCGACAACTGGCTCATCAGTCCGCCGCTAACAGGAAACAAGCAGACCATCTCGTTCTGGGTTTCCAACAACAATACCGAAGAAAACAACTACTCTGAGACGTTCGACATCCTCTACTCAAAAGAGGGTACCGACATCAGCAAGTTCGTGAAAATCGGCGACACCCGCACCGTAAGCAACGGCGCATGGGAACAGGTCAGCGAAGAACTGCCCGAGGGAGCGATACGCTTCGCCATACACCAGACTACGAAAAAGGCCACCAACTTCGTGATGATGCTCGACGACTTCACCTATGAAGGTGGCTCCGGCAAGGTCATAGCCTACAAGGTATACCGCGACGGCACGCTGCTGAAGACCTTGGATCCCGACCAAGTAGTGTTCACCGATGACACCGCCGTGAAGGACAAGACCTATTCCTATGCCGTGACAGCAGTATTTGCCGACGGAGAGTCTGAGGCAACCATCGCCACCATCACCACCACCGACATACAGTCGGTAGAGAGGCTGTTCAACGCCAGCTCATACGACGTCTACACCATCGACGGCAAGCTCATCGGAATGGGCATGCCTTCGCTGAACACCCTGAAGCCAGGCTCATACATCATAAACAACCAGAAGGTTGTCATCAGATAGGCCTCTGCTCACAGAATCTAATTATATCAAAGGCTGCACATGACAGATGTGCAGCCTTTTTCTTTATAACACTATATACACAGTTAAGACAACTGTGCTATATAAAACAAAGGAAAAAGAAAGCAAATCATGTTTTATAACATATTATTATCATAATTTAAGTTAAACAAAGAATAAAAACACGATAAAAATAGACCTATATTATATATTTTCATATATTTGTCAACAAATTATTTTACTATGGATTCATCGAAATTTGCCATACGGCTACACGAAGCCCGTCTGATGATGGGACTGAGCATGGAAAAACTTGCAGAGCTTACTGGCGGCATCATTACCAAGCAGAGCATTTCTCGCTACGAGAAAGGTCTCATGCTTCCTAAACGTGCTGCCAAATTAGCTATGGCCAAGGCGCTAAACATTAGCTACAACTATTTCGATGGCACAAATATCTCTATCGACATGCCTATGCTTAGGACAACAGCTGGTAGCAATCTGTCAGACGATGTTCTACACTCTTTAGAAGCCAAGCTGTCTTTCTGGGCAGAGCAATATCTTGCCAAAGAACAGAAAGCGCAAATCCGAAACACTTTCACCAATCCTCTCTCTGGCATGTCTGTTTTCACCAAAGAAGACACCATCCTGGCAGCCCAGCATTTGCGCCAATGCTGGCATTGCGGCGACGGACCTATCCCCAGTATCCTTCGTCTATTGGAGCGTAAGGGCATCAAGATACTCTCAACGCCACTTCCCGACAATGTTTACGGACTAAGCACATGGGCAGACAACACCCATCCGCTGATGGTTATAGACATTCGTGAAGACAAGACGACAGTAGAGCGCCTTCGCTTCACCGCAGGACATGAGTTAGCCCACCTTCTCCTCACCTTCCCGGAAGAGTCAAAGTATAACGTAGAGAAGCGTTGTGATTTCTTTGCCAGTTTCTTTCTCATTCCCAAGCAGACATTTATCGAAGAATTGGGAGCAGAAAAACGTGAGAAGATTACACTGGAAGAGATGATAGACATTAAGGAGCTGTATGGTCAGTCTCTTACCGCTTCCATCATTGAAGCCCGAGATTACGGCATCATCACCACAGAGTATAAACGAGCATGGTATGCCGAACATATAGAACCCAACCAACGAGAAATCGGAAATGGCCACTATGCGTTTCCCGAGACCTTGGGAAAGGAGAAGAGAATCAATTCAATCATCAAAAGTATGGAGGAATAGAATATGCAGAATGAAAGTCAAAATATAGAATATAAGGAATCATGGCGTGATGAATATCTGAAATGGATATGTGGTTTCGCCAATGCCCAAGGTGGACGTATTTATATCGGTATAAACGACCAGAAAGAAGTCATCGGTTTATCTGATGCCAAACGATTGTTGGAAGATATTCCTAACAAGATTGTTAATTATCTGGGCATCGTAGAAGATGTAAACCTTCTTATGGAAGGTGATAAAGAGTACATAGAGATTGTGGTCTCACCAAGTAATATGCCGATAGCCTATAAAGGTACGTATCATTATCGTAGTGGTTCTACCAAGCAAGAACTCAAAGGGCTTGCTTTGCAGCAATTCATTATGGAGAAGATGGGGCATTCATGGGATGATATTCCTGTTTATGGTGCAACTCTTGATGATATCGACCGCAATGCAATTGACTATTTTTTGCAATGTAGTATCAAGGCAGGTCGTATGGATGAATCAGAAGTTAATTCGTCCACAGAGGAAGTATTGCGTAATCTTGGCTTGTTTACCAGGGAAGGTGAATTAAAAAATGCTGCTATTTTGCTTTTCGGCAAGCATGTTGGACAGTTCTTCCCATCTGCGGTATTCAAGATTGGACGTTTTCATACAGATGAGAGCGATTTGATTATTCAAGATGTGATAGAAGGCAACCTGATTCAGATGGCAAGTCGAGTGATGGAAACACTTCGAACCAAGTATCTGCTTTCGCCTATTCACTACGAGGGATTACAGCGCATAGAGCAGTTGGAGATTCCAGATAAAGCATTACGAGAGTTGATATACAATGCCATTTCGCATAAGGCTTATAATGGTCCTGCCGTCCAAATGCGCATCTACGATCGCAGTATCGAATTGTGGAACTATGGTTTGTTGCCGAAAGAGTTGACTCCTGCAGCTTTGTTGCAGAAGCATTCTTCTTATCCTCGCAACCATAACATTGCCAATGTCTTTTATAAAGCAGGCTTTGTGGAATCATGGGGACGGGGTTTTAAGAAGATTGCCGAGGAGTTTAAACGTGTCAGTTTGCCATTACCAACGATAGAAGAAAATGGAGGTGGCGTAATGGCGATTATTCAGCGCAAGACGATAGATGAAGTTATCGCAGAGCGTGGCGAGGATGTCGGTGTAAATGTCGGAGATGGCGGTAATAGTGGCGGTAATGTGGCGGTAATGAAACTTACTTATCGTCAGCGGATTATCCTTTCTTTCATAGCAAAGCATTTCGATATTACCGCCAAACAAATGGCGGTAATGTCGGGAATCCCTCAACGCACCATAGAACGAGAACTTTCTATATTACAAAAGGCCGATATGATTTGTCATGTTGGTGCTCCACGTACAGGAAGATGGAAACTGTTAAAACAGATTGATTTTGATCCAAAATAGAAAGATATGACGCAGAATAATAATGAACAAATTGTCTTCGAGATGTTCGAAGAGGTTGCAACCGAAAGCATCACTGAGGCTCGGAATGCATACACCTATGAAGAAATTGATAGGTGCTATCAGGAGGCGAAAGAGATTTCCAATAAGGCAAGAAGCATTCTGATAAAAAACAAGAATCAGTAACAGATGTATTTGTAAAATGAACAATTAAATAAAAAGGATATATGAGAATTCATTTAAAAACTTCACAGAATACAACACCGGTTCCTTTTGACTATCAACAGAAACTGGTTGGTACTATTCATAAATGGATTGGTAGCAATTCTATTCATGATAAGATTTCATTGTATTCTTTCTCGTGGTTAAACGGAGGAAGAATAGTGGAAAATGCCCTTCAGTTTTCACAGGGTGCAACGATGTTTATTAGCTTTTATGATGAAAGCATCATTAAGGTTATCATCAGAACAATTCTTGAAGATCCTGAAATGTTTTGTGGTATGTTTGTAACTGACATAACTGTTGGTGCTGAACCTCAATTTTCAGAGCGGGATTTGTATTATTGTGCTAGTCCGATTTTTATAAAAAGGAAGTTGGATGATGGAAGCATTAAACAGTATAATTTCAATCATGAACAGGCAAACCAATATCTTAAGGAAACTCTTTTGTCGAAGATGAAAGAGGCTGGATTGGAAGAGGATGAAACGTTGGATATCTGTTTTGATCTTTCTTACTCCAAAAAGAAGTTGAAGTTGGTTCGTTATCATGGTATTGGCAATAAGGCAAGTCTTTGTCCGGTTGTCATCAAAGGTAAGCCTGAGACGAAACAATTTATATGGAATGTTGGGGTAGGCAACTGTACGGGTATCGGATTTGGAGCAATTTACTAATTATTAAAGGATTTGATTATGTATGTCGTAACATATAAAGGGCAGTTTGGTTTTATTAAACCATGGACCGCTGTTCGTGATGGAGAAACATTCAGTCAGCAGTTTCTTACTCCTTCTATAATAGAAGGCATAGAGAAGAAACTGTTTCCTGAACTTTTGGACGTTCCAGGAATCCATAAAATTTTGAGGCACAAATTGAAGTATGATTCCCTGGATTCTCAACAGGAAGTGATACAGCCAAGAGGTTGGGAGTATAAAAACAGAACTTTCATTAGAAATCGTTCTGTATTGAAGCGTTCTGTTCTTTTGCATCCGGTTTTATGTATTGCTTTTGAAAACGAAGAAGATGCTATTATTGCATCGAAGCAACATGTATGTGTATGCAGAAATGAAGATATACTCTTGCCTGAATCAGAAATCAGAGTGATGGAAGAAGAACAATTCAATCAATTACCTGGTTTTGAATTGCGCTTTGGAAATTCAGAGCAGTCTTTTCTGGTTGGCTATAATCGTTTTAACGATAATCAGCCAATGGTTGGCTGGATAGAGTATAATGGTCAATCTTTACTTTAAACGATGTAACTATATGAATATTCATCAAGAAATATTAGCTAAAAGCGAGCAGAATGGACATATTTGTTTGTATCAGCATCTTAAGAATGTTGCTGATACCGCCCGTGTAATGGCTAAACATTTAGGATTTGATGAACAAATTGCGGTAGAAGGAGCTTTATTGCACGACATCGGAAAGGTAAGTCCAGTGTTCCAGCAATCGCTGATTTCCCCAAACGAGAAGAAGCCTGGCTCTGTTTTTCGCCATGAAATAGCTTCCTTGTTCTTTCTGTCGTTGGTATGTCAGGAACATAGAGATACTGTGATAGATATGATAGTAGCTCATCATAAATCTATGTATAGGGATGTTCGGAATTTGGGCATTTTAGATTTAGATGATGCATCAGATTGTTTCGAGGAACATTCAAAGTTATTTCCAGAATGGAGTCATATAGCCATTGATATTCTTGAAAGCCTTGGCTTGGAAACTCATGAGGTTTCTTTGGAAGAGGCAGAAGAAAATTATGAATATGTCATAGACTATTGTGATGGTAGAAAAAAGGGATGTTCTGAATGGAGAGGGTTGTTGATGGCGGCAGATCACATGGCTTCTGCTATGGAAACTACTTTTGAAATGCCGCTTGATAAGCTCTTCATCAAACCTGATTTGTCTTTTTACAATAGGCAAAGTGAACTCTATCCTTTATCATTGATTTCTTCGGATAGTAAGAAGATGCATACGTTGGTAACGGCTCCAACTGGAGCTGGAAAAACTGATTTTTTGTTGAGGCGTTGTCGTGGAAGAGTTTTCTATACACTGCCTTTTCAAGCATCAATTAATGCTATGTATGATAGAATAAAGAATGATTTGAGTAATACTAATGCTCAAGTTCATCTTCTACATGCATCCTCTAATCTGAAAGTGAAAGATGGTAAGATAGAGGAAAGTATCATGCAGCGTCATGTTGGTGCATCAGTGAAGGTCCTTACTCCACACCAGATGGCCTCTGTTGTTTTTGGTATCAAAGGATATGAGGCCATGGCTATGGATTTAAAAGGTTGTGATGTGATTCTCGATGAGATACACACCTATTCTGATGTTATGCAGTCTATAGTTCTACGCATTATAGAAATTCTTGTTGCGCTGGAGTGTAGGGTACATGTTGGTACGGCAACAATGCCGACAGTATTGTATCAGAAGATACTTCAACTATTGGGTGGAGCTGATGCAGTTTATGAGGTAAAGTTGGATTCTCTGACGCTTCAATCATTTAACAGACATCAAATCTACAAGCTCGATGATAAAAGAGAATCTTATGATGTGATAGCCTCAGCAATCGAAAGCAATTCTAAAGTTCTCATAGTATGTAATCAAGTAAAAAGAGCACAGAAACTATATGAGTCTATTGAAGAATTATATCCGGATGTGAAGAAGATGCTTGTGCATAGCAGGTACAAACGAAGCGACAGGGCTAAATTGGAAACAAAGTTGCGTGAAGACTTCAATCAATTAGAAAACGTTCCATGCATCGTAGTTTCCACTCAAGTAGTAGAGGTCAGTCTTGATATCAGCTTTGACGTAATGATTACTGAGTGTGCTCCAATTGATGCTCTTACACAGCGTTTTGGACGAATTAATCGCAAGCGTACAAGAGATACCATTGGACATTACAAGCCGATATATGTCATAGCACCACCTGAAGATGATAAAGAAGCTCTACCTTATAGTCTGGATGTTCTGAAAGATACTTTCAATGTATTGCCAGATTGTGGTGACATCATGGAGGAATGTCATGTTCAGAAAATGATAGATAAGGTATATCCAAAGATTGACTTTCAGAATATACCTCAGTTCGGGATAAGATTTTGTTCATAAAAGTTGGTAGTCTCATAAATATTT
>ERZ1027266.955-NODE-955-length-17384-cov-12.446996_pt1 | contig 17384 bp, 17 predicted proteins | sample MGYA00519257_ERZ1027266 | MGnify/ENA primary metagenome ERZ1027266 (study PRJEB26926, sample SAMN06164683) | human gut metagenome | biome: ENVO:00009003; feature: ENVO:2100002; material: ENVO:00002003 | host: Homo sapiens | place: USA | collected 2012 ... | reverse complement strand
ATGAGCGTCTCGTGGGCTCGGAGATGTGTATAAGAGACAGATTATAAATTATATTGTTGTGGATGTGTTACATCTTGCAAAAGAGGTGCCGCTTTGGTTTGACCAGCCGGTCAGTGCTTTTATACTGGCTGCACTGTTTTGTATCTGGCGCTTCTTCCCGTATGCATATCTTTCTTTTACTGCAATTCTTCAGACCATTGATAAATCATTGTATGAAGCAGCAGATATAGATGGGGCAACAGCATGGCAGAAGTTTAAGGTAGTAACATACCCGGCATTAAAATCAACAATGGTTACCGTAGTAAGCCTGCGTATCATCTGGGTATTCTACATTTATGCAGAAGTATATCTGTTGACGAAACAGGTAGATGTTATCGGTGTATATCTGTATGACATGGCATTTGCAACACATGATTTTGGAAAGGCAGCAGCAATATCATTACTGTTATTTGTACTGATATTTGCCTGTGTAATAATGGTTAGAAAGGTGGTGCTCCGCAGTGAGAAAGAAGAATAGGAATGCGAGAAAAATTCGTAAGAATATCGTCTTTTATGTAATACTCATTGCAGTTCTGGCGGTATTAGTATTTCCAATGATTATGATGCTGAGCGTCTCTCTGAAAGAAACTTCAGAGACAATTGGATATCCACCGACAATAATACCAAGAAGTTTTACATTAAAGCATTTTGCAGACATATTTAATGAGAGTATTTTTCCGTTTATGAAGTATTTTAAAAACAGTATGTACATAGCGTTGATTACATCAGTGCTGGTAGTGTTCCTTGGAATCTTAGGAGGCTATGCACTGGCAAGACTTCGCTTTAAAGGGAAAAATGTAATGACAGAAATGTTTTTCTTTGTATATATGTTTTCCGGAATTTTATTGATTGTACCATTATATAAGATGCTTGCATCTATCGGATTACGAAATACAAGAGAAGCAGTAATTATCTGTATGATTATCCAGACATTGCCGACAGCTATTTATATGACACGAAGTTATTTTGAAACTGTGCCATATGAGTTGGAAGAGGCAGGAAGGGTAGATGGTTTGTCACGAATGGGTATTATTTTCCGTATTATGACACCATTGTCGATTCCGGGTCTGATTTCCGTATTTGTATATGCGTTTATGATTGCATGGAATGATGTATTATTTGCATCCATATTCTTAGATTCACCGGATAAATTGACGATTACAATCGGATTGAATTCACTGTTTAATACACCGGATTATATCTGGGGCAGAATGATGGCCGCATCGCTTGTAACTTCACTGCCGATTGTAATTATGTATGCATTTAGTCAGAACCTCATAAAGAGCGGCGCAACAGAAGGCGGCGTGAAAGGTTAATATAGAAAAAGGAGAATATTAATATGAAAAAATTAGTCGCAACAGCCCCAAGAGAGGCAAAACTGGTAGAGTATGAAGACAGACCAATCGCATCAGATGAAGTAAAGGTAAAGGTTGAGTTTGCAGCCCCGAAGCATGGAACAGAGCTGGCAGATTTTCGTGGAACCACTCCTTTTATTGATGGAAAATTTGATGATGAGTGGAGAATGTTTGTACAAAGAGATAAAGATGAACCAAGAGGAATTGTCTTTGGTGATTTACCACTTGGAAATATGTTTGTTGGAACCATTATCGAAGCAGGAGCAGATGTTACTGAATATAAAGTAGGTGACAGAGTATGTTCTTATGGACAGATTAAGGAGACCCAGATTGTAAAAGCAGTTAATAATTATAAGCTCCGTAAAATGAAACCGACAGATTCTGCAGCAAATGCAGTATGCTATGACCCGGCTCAGTTCGCACTGGCATCGGTCCGTGATGCGGAAGTAAGACCGGGAGACTGTGTAGCAGTTATTGGTCTTGGCGCCATTGGTCTGATTGCATTACAACTTGCAGTAAAAGCTGGTGCAGCAGTTGTAATTGGTGTAGACCCGATTGAACATCGTAGAGAAGTAGCAAAGAAAATGGGCGCTCATTTCACCTTTGATCCGACACAGTGTGATGTTGGTTATGAGATTAAAAAAGCAACCGGAAAAATGGGTGCAGATGGAATTATTGAAACCAGTGGAAGCGTGCAGGCATTACAGTCCGCATTAAAAGGAGTTGCATACAATGGAACCATTGCCTATGCAGCATTTGCAAAACCATTTCCGGCAGGTCTTTGGTTAGGACAGGAAGGTCATTTTAATCAGGCAAAAATTGTATTTTCCAGAGCCTGCTCAGAGCCATTGCCAGAATATCCAAGATGGACAAGAAAGAGAATTGAAGATGTGGTATGGAATATGCTGATGAATGGATATTTAGATTGCCGTGATATTGTATATCCGATTATTTCATTTGAAGAAAGTGCAGAAGGATTCTGCAAATATGTAGACAGAGAACCGGATAAGAGCATCAAGCTTGGTGTAACATTTAAATAACAAAGGGGCTTTATTGAAAAGGAGGAACAGAATATGTTACTTGGAACACAGGATAGAGACTTTTTTCCAAAAGATTTAGTTGAGAAACTTACATTTGCAAAAGAAATGGGATTTGAATGCTTTGAAATCGATGGAAAAGTTCTGATGGAACAGAAGGATGAATTAAAAGAGGCAATCAAAGAGTCTGGGCTTCCGGTATCTTCTGCGTGTGGCGGATATCGTGGCTGGATTGGTGACTTTATAGAAGAGCGTCGTCTTAATGGAATCGCAGATTTAAAAGTTATTTTAAAAAATATTGCAGAAGTAGGTGGAACAGGCGTTGTTGTTCCGGCAGCATGGGGTATGTTTACCTATCGTCTGCCACCTATGGTTTCACCAAGAAGTCATGAAGGTGATGTAAAAGCCATCCAGGATTCACTGAAAGAACTGGATCCGGTAGCCGGAGAATATGGTGTGAAAATTTATCTTGAACCGTTAAACCGTTACCAGGATCATATGTTAAATACAACCAAAGACGGTGTAGACATGATTGACATGGGACATTTCAAAAATGTCCAGATTACAGCAGATTTTTATCATATGTCAATTGAAGAGGATGATATTTCCGAGACCTTAAGAAAATACAAAGATTATATCGGTCATGTACATATTGCAGAAAATCATCGTTATCAGCCGGGTACCGGTTCTATTGATTTTAAACGTCATATGCAGACATTAAAAGAAATTGGATTTGATGGTGCTGTAGTAAATGAAGGAAGGATCCGTGGAGAGAATCCACTGGAAGCATATCAGAAATCAGTAACTTATATGAAACAGTTTATTTAAAGACAGATATACATGACAGAAGGGAAGAAAGAGAATGGAAGAAAAGAAAGTAATTCGAGCCGCAATTATAGGATCAGGTCAGATTGCAAGAACTTCCCATATTCCGGCATACCGTTCAATGGAAAATGTGGAAATCGTGGCAGTAAGTGATGCAAATGAGGCAGCTGCACAAAGGCTTGCAGAGGATTTTGATATTCCTGCATATTATCAGGACAGCACCAGAATGCTTCGGGAAGTAAAACCGGATGTAGTGAGCATTTGTGTTCCAAATAAATTTCACTATCCACTGACAATAGAAGCTTTAAATGCCGGCTGTCATGTATTTTGTGAGAAACCTCCTGCAATGAACCCAAAGGAAGCTTTGGAAATGTGGCAGCTTGCAGAAAAGAATGGATTGCTCCTTACCTATGATTTTCATTTCCGGCATGGAAGAAATACAGCAATTGCCAAAGAAAAAATAGATAAAGGTGACTTGGGAACCGTTTATTATACCAAAGCTTCCTGGGTGCGCAGAAGAGGAATCCCGGGATGGGGATGTTTTACCAATCGTGAAATGCAGGGCGGTGGTCCGCTCATTGATATTGGAGCCCATATGTTAGATCTTGCCTGTTATCTTCTGGATTATCCGGAAATAGCATATGTGTGTGCCGGCAGTTTTGACAAAATCGGAAAGACTGGAAGAAAAGGAATTATGGGAGAATGGAATCCGGATAAATATAGTGTGGAAGACAGTTTGTTTGGGTTCATCAGTTTTACAGATGGAAGAGTTATGCAGCTGGAGACAGCTTTTGCATTAAATATAAAAGAAAAGGATAAGCGGAATGTTGAACTTTGTGGAGAAAAGAGTGGACTATCACTTTTTCCGCTGGAGATATATCAGGGTGCAGAAATGAGCAATACAGCATTTCCGTTTATTGAAGATATGGAACTTCATACAAAGGCTTTATATAATTTTATAAAGGCGGTAAGAGGGGAAGAAAAATTGCTGGTAACAGCAGAACAAGGCTATTATGTGCAGAGATTAATCGATGCATTGTATCGTTCAGCGGAGAGTGGAGAACCTGTCATGCTGGAAGAATAGGAGTGGAGTATGTTCTATTATCAACCAATTGAAAATAAAGAGGGGCTTTGGCTGGCGGAAGAGCATTATAACAGACGTTACATAGCAAAAACAGAATCAGTATTTGCACAGAGCAATGGTCACTTTGGAGTCAGGGCAATGCTGGAGTTGAGAGGCATTGATGCAACTCCCGGTATGTTTGTGAGCGGATTATACCAGAAGGCACAGGATGGTGAAGTAACAGAACTTGTGAACTGTCCTGATGTGGTAGAATTAGGCATATATATACAGGGCGAGTCAGTGAACCTTGACAATGTCCGGGTAGAGGAATTTCAAAGAAAATTAAATCTTTATACCGGGGAACTGCGGATAAATATTCTGTTCCGGACACAAAACGGACTACGTTTCCTGCTCCGGTCAAAACGTTTTGCAGCAGATTTTGACAAAACCCTGTTTTACCATAAGACAGAAGTAACATTGCTGGATGGAAATAAGACAACAGTTACATTTGAATATGGAATTAATGGACAGATAACTAATTCCGGAACTTCTCATTTTCAAAAAACAGAATGCAGAGTCTATGGAAAAGAGATTATGGCATATCATGGTGCACTGCAGGATGATGGACTTGAAATACTGACAGGAACCTGTTTTGAAAAAAATCAGGAACAGCAGGACTGCTCCTATCATTTAAAGAGACGCAGTATCTACGCCAAAAACAGCATTTTAATGGAAAAGGGAGATGCGATAACTCTGTTTCGGATTTCTCATATACAGGAAGATTCCACAGAATGCAAAGATGTTCTGGAAGAAAAATTAGAAAAAATACAGCAGCAGTTAAAGCGTGGATATGAGCAGGCAATAGCAAACCAGAAAAAAAGTATGGAAGGGTTCTGCCAAAGAGCTGCAATTGAAATTGATGGCTCCAGTCTGCAGGAAAAGGCAGGAATTGCATTTGCACAGTATCAGATGTATGGCATGGATCCGGCTTATACCAACCGGTATAGCATAGGGGCAAAGGGGTTAACCGGTGAAGGTTATAAAGGACATGTATTCTGGGATACAGAATTGTTCATCCTGCCATTTTTTGTCGCTGAGTTTCCGGAGGCTGCAAGAAAGTTATTGGAGTATCGCTATAGAGGAAAAGCCGGTGCAAAAAGAAAAGCAGAAGATTATGGCTTTCAAGGCTTTATGTATCCCTGGGAATGTGCAAAAGATGGCTTTGAAGAAACACCGCTTTATGCGGCATTAAATATACATACCGGTAAGGCAAATAAAGTATGGTCGGGTATCAAAGAGCATCACGTAACGGCAGATATCGCATTTGCAATAAGCCGTTATTATTATTGGAGTAATGACAGGGAATTTTTGAATCAGTATGGAACAGAAATACTTTGTGAAACAGCAAATTTCTGGGTGTCCAGAGCAGAAGAACGGAATGGAAGACTGGAAATCCTTAATATTATCGGACCAGACGAGTATAACGAGCATATTGATAATAATGCTTATACCAATTATATGGCGGCATATAATGTAAAACTTGCCCTGAAAGCATCGGAGGAAGCATTAGATAGTCCGTATGTTAAAAAGATGAAGGAAAATGGAACCCTGAAAGATATGCAGGAAAAGTGGCAGTATTTTCTGGAACACATTTACCTTCCAAATCCGGATAAAAATGGAATTATTCCGCAGGATGATGCATTTCTTGGCAAGGAAGAATTAAAGGATATTGAAAAATACAGACAATCACCTGTGAAACAATCCGTTTTGCTGGATTATTCCAGAGATGAAGTGGTAGATATGCAGGTATTGAAACAGGCAGATTTAGTAATGCTGTTTACACTTTTCCCGGGACTGTTTCCAGCAGATGTTGTGAAGAAAAATGTTCTGTTTTATGAAAAAAGGACTTTGCATGATTCCTCCTTAAGTTATTGCGCCCATGCACAGATTTGTGCAGAAATAGGGGAGATGGAGATGGCAGAAGGATTTTTTGTCAAGGCATTGGAAACGGATTTATGCGACAACCCACAGGATTCTGTAGATGGTATTCATGCAGCATCCTTAGGCGGAATCTGGAAATGTGTTGTTGCAGGATTTGCAGGAGTATCCTGTGATGAAGATGGTATTATATTAGCTCCACATCTTTTGAAACACTGGAATTCCATAAAATTTTCTGTTATGGTGCATGGACAAAAAATGGACTGCTTTATAGATAAAGAAAATATTTCACTCCATTTATGTAACAGCGGAAAGAGCAAGGAACCGGTAACGATAAAAGTCCAGGAAAAAAAATATATTCTGAAAGATGACCTGCATTTGAAATATGGAAAGGAATAAGGATATGAAGGCAATCATATTTGATTTAGATGGAGTATTGGTGCATACAGACCAGTATCATTATCAGGCATGGAAAAGTCTTGCAGATGAATTAAATCTTCCGTTTGATGAGAAGAAAAATGACAGACTGCGTGGAATCAGCCGTATGGAGAGTCTTGAGATTGTATTAGAAGACTCTGATAAGACTTATACCAATGAAGAAAAAGAACATATGGCAGAAAAGAAAAATGAAATATATCGCCGGTTATTATCACAGATGACTCCGCAGGATGTGAAAACTGAAGTAAGGGAAGCATTATCACAGTTAAAAAATATGGGGTATCTTCTTGCGGTCGGTTCCTCCAGTAAAAATGCAAAATATATTCTGGAAAGAACGGCGTTGACGGAATATTTTGATGCAATTTCAGACGGAAATGGATTACAGCATTCCAAACCGAATCCGGAAGTTTTTTTGAAGGCAGCAGATATGCTGTTGGTGAGACCGGAACTCTGTTATGTGGTAGAAGATGCAGAGGCTGGTATACAGGCCGCAAAAGCAGCCGGAATGGTGGCAATTGCAATAGGCAGTGCCGCGAAATGTAATAGTTCAGACTTTTCAATTCATGATTTTTGTGACATACTTCAGGTGGTAGAATAAACAAACGAGGAAAATCCAATGAAGGTAATCGTAGCAATAGATTCATTAAAAGGCAGCTTAAGTTCCTTAGAGGCAGGAAAAGCAGTGGAAGATGGTATTAAAAAAGCAATACCAACAGCAGAAGTTATGATAAAGCCGGTTGCAGATGGTGGAGAAGGAACAGTAACAGCCCTGACCACCGGATTGCAAGGCAGTCTGGAAAAGGTAGCGGTAACAGGTCCCCTTGGACAGAAGGTCGAGGCAGCGTATGGTATCCTGCCGGATAAAACAGCAGTCATTGAAATGGCAGAAGCCGCCGGACTGCCACTGGTGCCGGTGGATAAACGAAATCCAATGGAAACCACTACTTATGGTGTGGGGGAACTGATAAGCCATGCCATGGATAGAGGCTGCCGTAAGTTTATCGTTGGAATTGGCGGCAGTGCCACCAATGATGGCGGTGTCGGAATGCTGCAGGCTTTGGGGTGTCATTTTTATAAAAAAGATGGAATCGAAATAGGATTTGGAGCAACAGAACTGAAAGACCTGGAAACGATAGATATGGAGGCATTGGATAAGAGGCTGAAAGAATGTACTTTTGAAATAGCCTGTGATGTGACCAATCCATTATGTGGTACAACAGGAGCCAGTGCTGTGTTTGCACCACAGAAGGGCGCAGACGAGACCATGGTAGTAAAACTGGATGCGGCATTAGCTCATTTTGCTGATGTAACAGAAAAGGCTTTAGGTGTAGACAACCGGAACATGCCGGGAGCCGGAGCAGCAGGCGGACTGGGCTTCGCATTTGCATCCTATCTGGGCGGGGATTTACGTCCGGGCGTAGAGATAGTATTAGATGCAGTATTGTCGGAGAAAGAATTAAGTGAAGCTGATATCGTAGTGACTGGAGAAGGAAGATTTGACGGACAGACTGCTATGGGAAAAGCGCCGGTTGGAATTGCAAAGAGGGCAAAAGAAAAGGACTGCATGGTACTGGTATTTGCCGGCAGCATTGAACCACAGGGCGTCCGGAAAGTGCAGGATGAAATGCAGCTTGTAGATGGAGCATTTCCAATTTTACCAGGTGTGATGACATTGGAAGAAGCCATGCAGAAGACAGTGGCATATGAGAATATGAGCTATACCGCAGAGCAGGTATTCCGGCTGATTGGGAACTGTTATATAAAATAATTTCTATGCCAGCCCTTCGTACCCTAGTTCATAGAGCAGCTCATTGGCATCGGAAAGAGCACAGTTTCTTTGCAGGCAGAAAATAATCGCACTGTCCCGCTCCATACGGGCATAGAGAATCGGATAGCCGGTAGCTTTTAAAAGCTGCTGCACTTCCGTAAAGGATAGGTCCATGGCAAAGCAGAGGGCGAGCACTTTGTCACGGGAAGGACGTTTGCGCCCATCAAAAATCTGATAACAGTAAGTACGGTCAAGACCGCTTTTTCGGATGAGAGAAGGCAGGTCTTGATTTTTTGCCTGAATCAACCTGTTCAGATAATCCGAAAGTGAGACCTCGATCAGCTCAGCTTCCTCCTGCTCTGCATAGTTGGAGAAAGCAGGTGTGTTTTTCAAAATATCTAAAAGTTCCTGGGTTGATTTTTTCATTTGGCGAATCCTCTCATTTCTGCTATAGTGATATTGATTATCATAGAATTGTGGGAATGAAAATTCAAGTAGAAAAGGAAAAAGTGATAACAAATGAGTGAAAAATTATATCAGGATTTTCGGCGGCAGCGGCAGATGCCGCTTACCGTACTGGGGGGCCAGCCACCCTATCAGACCTGGTTGATACAGGATGCTGCCACAGGAAAGATTCTGGTTCAAAAAGCAATACAAAAAGACAGTATTCCGGTTTACCGGAAACTGCAGCAATTAGAAAGTCCACATCTTGTAAAGATTATAAGCTGTGAAGAGCAGCAGGACATCGGCATGGTAACAGAAGAATATATCAGCGGTGAGACACTGGATGAGAAGCTGCACCGGCAGGGCGTTATGGCGCCGGAGTTTGTAAAATATTATATCCGACAGTTACTGGAAGCATTGGAGCAGATTCATGCACAGGGAATCGTACACCGTGATATTTCTCCGAAAAATGTTCTCATTTCTACGGATGGAGTTGTAAAATTACTGGATTTTGATATTGCAAGGAGACGTAAGCAAAATCAGAATGCAGACACGACAATTCTTGGAACCGTAGGATTTGCATCTCCGGAGCAGTATGGCTTCCTTCAGACAGATGCAACCGCAGATATTTATGCACTGGGCGTTCTTATGAATGTGATGCTGGAGGGGACGCTGCCCAATGTGCATCTGACTGCCCGGAAACCATTTTGTAATGTGATAAAAAGATGTATAGAGATTGACCCGCAGAACCGCTATCAGAATGCCGGGGAACTTCGGGAGGCATTAAAATTAGAAAATCCGGGTGCTGTAAAAAAGAAAACGATTCTTCCGGGATTCCGGACCGGAGTTGTCTGGAAAGAGATAGTGGCAGTTTTTGTATATCTGTTTCTGATTGTGGGAAGCATACAGTTTCTGATGCTGTATGGCAAGACTCCATTGACTTTTTGTCTGGAAGCAATTGCGGTATTCATCTATGCGTGGATATCCTGCGGGGTTGGATTTAATTTCCTTTTGTGGGACACCAAAGTGCCGGGAATCCGCTCCCTGCAGAAGCCGGTACGGATTATAATCCGGATTATACTGGCACTTACTATCTTTTATTTTGGCATGAAGCTGGAAAACTATGTAAAAATAACATTACTTGGTCTGCCTCTGAAATAGAAAATATCGAAAGTTATCGGGCTATGAAAGATGCCTCCGATTTTGAACACGGCTGAAAATGTATGCTGCCGGCATACCACAAAGCCTTCCGACTCGTATATGATGATTTCATACATAAGAATGATGAAAAACCGGGAGGCAAGAAAATGGAAAAAGTAAAGAAACCGATTTATAAGAAATGGTGGTTCTGGGTAATTATTGTAGTAGTTGTATTTGCAATTGCAGCAGGCGGCAGCGGAAGTGACAAAAAGGATTCGAAAAAGAATTCTGTTGCCGGTACAGAGCAGACGGATAACAAAGATGCAAAGACAAAGGACTCCGATGCAAAAGATGCAGAACCGGAAGAAGATTTATCCGCTGTAGAAACAGAATATACCCTTGGAGCAGGTTATTACACCGCGGGTATTGATTTGCCGGTTGGAAAATGTAACCTTACCGCAGTCAGCGGAAATGGAAATATAAACAGCTCCAATCTTCTGAAGGGTGGAGTCAATGAGATGTTCGGCGTGGATGATGGAAATGATCTTTACGAATCATCCTTTAACGGACTTAAGATGAAAGAAAATGTAGTATTTCATATTTCCGGAGATGTAGTTGTACAGGTCAGTTATACAGAAGTGACTGGTGGCATGACCGGAAGAGAATATGATGAATCCCAGGCGGTAGAATTAGGCAGTGGAAACTATACCGCAGGAACAGACTTTCCGGCAGGAACCTATACGGTGACAGCAGTGGACGGAACCGGAAATGTCAGTTCATCCAATCTGCTTGACGGTGGAATGAATGAGATGTTTGGTGTGGATGACGGAAATGGTCTTTATACTTCTGAAGTGAAAAATGTGGAATTCAGTGATGGTGTGGATTTAAAGGTAAGTGGAGTGAATATCCGTCTGGTGCCGGCAAAGGAATAAAAGTATTTACGGAAATATTATAGAAAAGCACAACAGGATTTGCCTGAGGAGGGCAAGGCTGCGGTGCTTTTCTTGTAGCTTATGCGAATAGTGAAAAAATATATTCTTATCGGATGTATTTGGAAAGCATTATAACAACGGGAGAAGTTCGCGTTGATTTAAGAAAGAATTATGGTACAATTGCAGTGAATATGAGAAGTTATAAAAAGTTATAAAGACTTATAAAAGTTATAAAAGGTTATAAAAACTTATAAAAGGAGTACTCAAAATGACAATCCGTACCGCACAGATGGAAGATATTGATGCAATTACAGCAGTGGAAACAGAATGTTTTCCGCCGGCAGAAGCAGCAACAAGGGAAGAATTTGCAGAACGTTTAAAATATTATAAAGACCATTTCTGGCTGATGTTCGATGAGGAACGTCTGGTGGCATTTGTAGATGGCATGGTGACCGGTCAGAAAGACCTTACGGATGAAATGTATGAAAAAGCAGAACTGCATGAGGAGCAGGGAGACTGGCAGATGATTTTCGGCGTGAATACCATTCCGGCATACCGAAGACGCGGTCTGGCAGAGCAGCTATTAAAAAGAGCTATTGCAGATGCAAAAGCCCAGGGAAGAAAAGGGCTGGTGCTGACCTGCAAGGATAAGCTGATACATTACTATGCGAAATTTGGTTTTGAAAATGAAGGCGTATCAGAATCTACCCATGGAAACGTGGTGTGGAACAAGATGCGTCTGACTTTCTAAAAATGGAATATCTTATAAAAACGAAATGAGGCAGAACTTTGAAATATAAAAAAGTAGTAAAAGGAAGCTTTGTAGACCGCCCGAATCGCTTTATTGCCCATGTTAAGATTAACAGTGAGATTCAGACGGTACATGTAAAGAATACCGGGCGGTGCCGGGAACTGCTGCTTCCGGATGCGGAAGTTTATCTGGAAGTGGCAGACAATCCGGCACGAAAGACAGCCTATGATCTGATTGCGGTCTATAAAGAAAATTTTGGCTTAATAAATATTGATAGTCAGGCACCCAATAAGGTGGCAAAGGAATGGCTTGAAACACAGAATTATGATGTAGTGAAACCGGAGTATAAATATGGAAATTCCAGAATTGATTTCTATATGAAGAAAGGGATGCAGGAATATCTGATGGAAGTAAAGGGCTGTACCTTGGAACGGCAGGGAATCGGTTATTTTCCCGATGCACCAACAGAGCGAGGGGTAAAGCATTTACGGGAATTGATTGGAGCAAAAAAAGCCGGTTATGAATGTGCTGTGGCATTTGTGATTCAGATGGAAGGCGTAACGGAAGTCCGGGCAAATGAAGAGACACACCCGGAGTTTAAAGAAACACTGGAAGAGGCACGGGCAGCAGGCGTAAAGGTATTATTTCTGATGTGTAAGGTGGAAAAAGACAGCCTCAGAGTAGTGGAGCAGCGGGAGTAAAAAATGTGGTATAAAGAAAAGGTAGTGCGCTTCTATGATTTAGATAGAAATCTGATAGAGGTAGGGGAGCCGGTGAGGTTGAAAGGAAAGATTTAGCCGGCGAGCCAGAGAACTTCGATTCCGCTGCGCTTCATCTCAGTCGTGGCTGTCGCTACATGAACGGAAAGATTCAGGCATAAGAACGAGAACCGCAACTTCGATTCCGCTGCGCTTCATCTCAGTCGTGGCTGTCGCCACATCATCAGAAAGCCCCAGCCAGCGACTAGGATACAAGTATCCAGCCGCTGGCTGAAACTTTCTTTGCGTTTCTCGTAGCTTGCACGAAAAATTTGCTTGACAAGTGGCGAATCGGCTTATATACTGAATTAGTGTGCATACAAATGCACATTTATCAAATAATAGCACAGGAGGTGAAAATAATGCCAACATTTAACCAGTTAGTAAGAAAAGGACGTCAGACATCTGTTAAGAAGTCTACTGCACCTGCACTTCAGAAGGGCTACAATTCTTTAAAGAAGAAAGCAACTGATACTTCTGCTCCTCAGAAGAGAGGTGTTTGTACCGCTGTTAAGACAGCTACACCTAAAAAACCTAACTCAGCTCTTAGAAAGATTGCCAGAGTACGTCTTTCCAACGGAATCGAAGTAACAAGCTACATTCCAGGAGAGGGACACAACTTACAGGAACATAGCGTTGTTCTTATCCGTGGTGGTCGTGTTAAGGACTTACCAGGTACAAGATACCATATTATCCGTGGAACTCTTGATACAGCAGGAGTCGCTAACAGAAAACAGGCTCGTTCCAAATACGGCGCTAAGAGACCAAAAGACGCTAAATAAGCTTAGCGCACACCAATAGTATCACAAACAGAGCTAAAGGTAAGTGTTGGAATTATTGTCACATACGATATATTTCCGCACGAACACATTTTAGAGAGACACATGTGAGTACCGTTGAATTAATCGAAACAAATACTACATGACAGGCACAATGACCTGTGATGCAAAACATGATTAAGGAGGGAAGTAACGTGCCACGTAAAGGACATACTCAGAAAAGAGACGTATTAGCAGATCCGATGTACAATAACAAAGTGGTTACCAAGCTTATCAACAACATTATGTTAGATGGTAAGAAAGGTATTGCACAGAAGATTGTATACGGTGCATTTGACAGAGTTGCAGAGAAGACTGAGAGACCAGCTCTTGAAGTATTCGAGGAAGCTATGAACAACGTTATGCCAGTACTTGAGGTAAAGGCTAGACGTATCGGTGGAGCAACTTACCAGGTACCTATCGAAGTTAGACCGGACCGTCGTCAGGCTCTGGCTCTTCGTTGGCTTACACTGTTTTCACGCAAGAGAGGCGAGAAGACAATGGAAGAAAGACTGGCAAATGAGATCATGGATGCAGCAAACAATACTGGTGCATCTGTAAAGAAAAAAGAAGATATGCACAAGATGGCAGAAGCAAACAAAGCTTTCGCACACTATCGTTTCTAATCAGAACGAGAGCATATTTTTTCGGTTAAGAAAATTAGGAGGAAAAAACCTTGGCTGGAAGAGAATATCCGTTAGAGAGAACCAGAAACATTGGTATTATGGCGCACATCGATGCTGGTAAAACAACGTTGACAGAGCGTATCCTTTATTATACCGGTGTTAACTATAAGATTGGTGATACTCATGAAGGTACTGCTACCATGGACTGGATGGAGCAGGAGCAGGAAAGAGGTATTACCATTACTTCAGCCGCTACGACATGTCACTGGACTTTGGAAGAGTTTACAAAGCCGAAGAAAGGTGCTTTAGAGCATCGTATCAATATCATTGATACTCCTGGACACGTAGACTTTACGGTTGAGGTTGAGCGTTCACTTCGTGTACTGGACGGCGCTGTCGGCGTGTTCTGTGCAAAAGGTGGAGTAGAGCCTCAGTCAGAAAATGTATGGCGTCAGGCTGACACATACAACGTACCTAGAATGGCATTCATTAATAAAATGGATATCTTAGGTGCAAACTTCTACGGAGCTGTTGATCAGATTCGTACAAGATTAGGTAAAAATGCAATTGTTCTTCAGTTACCAATTGGTAAGGAAGATGATTTTAAGGGAATTATTGATTTGTTTGAGATGAAAGCTTACATCTACAATGATGATAAGGGAGATGATATCTCTGTAACAGACATCCCGGATGATATGAAAGACGACGCAGAATTATATCATACCGAACTGGTTGAAAAAATCTGCGAGTTAGATGATGACCTTATGATGCAGTATTTAGAGGGAGAAGAGCCATCTGTTGAAGATATGAAGGCTGCCCTCAGAAAAGGTACCTGCGAGTGTACAGCAGTTCCTGTATGTTGTGGTTCTGCTTACCGTAACAAGGGTGTTCAGAAATTATTGGATGCTATCGTAGAATATATGCCAGCTCCAACAGACATCCCAGCTATTAAGGGTGTTGACCTTGAAGGAAATGAAGTAGAGAGACATTCATCTGATGATGAACCATTCTCCGCTCTTGCATTCAAGATTATGACTGACCCATTCGTAGGAAAACTTGCATTCTTCCGTGTTTACTCTGGTGTAATGAACTCCGGATCTTACGTACTGAATGCAACAAAAGATAAAAAAGAACGTGTAGGCCGTATCCTTCAGATGCATGCAAACAAGAGAGCAGAGCTTGAAAAAGTTTACTCTGGAGATATTGCAGCAGCCGTTGGATTTAAGTTTACAACTACTGGTGATACCATCTGTGATGAACAGCATCCGGTTATCTTAGAGTCCATGGAATTCCCAGAGCCAGTTATCGAGCTTGCTATCGAGCCTAAGACAAAAGCTGGACAGGGTAAGATGGGTGAAGCTCTTGCAAAACTTGCAGAAGAAGATCCTACTTTCCGTGCTCATACAAATACAGAAACAGGACAGACCATCATCGCTGGTATGGGTGAGCTCCATCTGGAAATCATCGTTGACCGTCTGCTTCGTGAATTCCACGTAGAAGCAAACGTAGGTGCTCCACAGGTTGCTTACAAAGAGACATTTACAAAGCCAGTTGATCAGGAATACAAATATGCAAAACAGTCTGGTGGACGTGGACAGTACGGACACTGTAAAGTTAAATTCGAGCCGATGGATGCCAACGGAGATGAACTCTTCAAGTTTGATTCTGCAGTTGTTGGTGGTGCTATTCCTAAGGAATACATCCCTGCAGTAGGCGAAGGTATCGAAGAAGCTACCAAAGCTGGTATCCTTGCAGGATTCCCAGTAGTAGGTGTTCATGCTACCGTATATGATGGATCTTACCATGAGGTCGATTCATCTGAGATGGCATTCCACATTGCCGGATCCATGGCTTTCAAAGAGGCTATGGCAAAAGCAGCTCCTGTAATTCTTGAGCCAATCATGAAAGTTGAAGTTACTATGCCGGAAGAGTACATGGGAGATGTTATTGGTGACATTAACTCTCGTCGTGGACGTATCGAAGGTATGGATGACATCGGTGGTGGAAAAATGGTTAAAGCATATGTTCCACTTGCTGAGATGTTTGGATACTCAACAGACTTACGTTCCAGAACTCAGGGACGTGGTAACTACTCAATGTTCTTCGAGAAATATGAGCAGGTTCCGAAGTCTGTACAGGACAAGATTGTTGCATCTAAAGCAAAATAATAAAAATGCTTGAAAAACTCGCAAGTTTTTTATATAATCAGAAATAGCCGAGTGACTTATTAAAATGTAAAAATAAGCGCCCAGAAAGGGCATAAAATTAAGGAGGACGTTTTAAAATGGCAAAAGCTAAGTTTGAAAGAACCAAACCACATTGTAATATCGGAACCATTGGTCACGTAGACCATGGTAAAACAACTTTAACAGCAGCTATTACAGCAGTTTTAGCAGCAAGAGTTGCAGGTAATACAGCTACAGATTTCGCTAACATCGATAAAGCTCCAGAAGAGAGAGAAAGAGGTATCACTATCTCTACAGCTCACGTTGAGTATGAAACAGAGAAGAGACATTACGCACACGTTGACTGTCCTGGACATGCTGACTACGTAAAGAACATGATTACCGGAGCAGCTCAGATGGACGGCGCTATCCTTGTTGTTGCTGCAACTGATGGTGTTATGGCTCAGACAAAGGAGCACATCCTTCTGTCTCGTCAGGTAGGTGTACCTTACATCGTTGTTTTCTTAAACAAATGTGATATGGTAGACGACCCAGAGTTAATCGAGTTAGTAGAAATGGAAGTTACAGAGCAGTTAGAGGAATATGGTTTTGAAGGCTGCCCAATCATCCAGGGTTCTGCTCTTAAAGCTCTTGAAGATCCTAACGGACCATGGGGCGACAAGATCATGGAATTAATGGATACTGTAGATAGCTATATCCCAGATCCACAGCGTGATACAGATAAACCTTTCTTAATGCCAGTTGAGGACGTATTCACAATCACAGGTCGTGGTACTGTTGCAACAGGTAGAGTAGAAAGAGGAACATTACATCTGAATGACGAACTTGAAATCCTTGGTGTTAAGGAAGATGTTCAGAAGACAGTTGTAACTGGTATCGAGATGTTCCGTAAACAGTTAGACGAGGCTCAGGCTGGTGATAACATCGGTGCACTTCTTCGTGGTGTTAACCGTGACCAGATCGTTCGTGGACAGGTTCTTGCTAAACCAGGTACTGTTACTTGCCACAGAAAATTCACAGCTCAGGTTTACGTTTTAACAAAAGATGAAGGTGGACGTCATACACCTTTCTTCAATAACTACAGACCACAGTTCTACTTCAGAACAACTGACGTAACTGGTGTTTGTGAATTACCAGCAGGTACAGAGATGTGTATGCCTGGTGATAACGTAGAAATGACTATCGAACTGATCCATCCAGTAGCTATGGAGCAGGGTCTTACTTTCGCTATCCGTGAAGGTGGACGTACTGTAGGATCAGGACGTG
>ERZ1027266.954-NODE-954-length-17386-cov-7.740407_pt1 | contig 17386 bp, 10 predicted proteins | sample MGYA00519257_ERZ1027266 | MGnify/ENA primary metagenome ERZ1027266 (study PRJEB26926, sample SAMN06164683) | human gut metagenome | biome: ENVO:00009003; feature: ENVO:2100002; material: ENVO:00002003 | host: Homo sapiens | place: USA | collected 2012 ... | reverse complement strand
TAGTATTAATCTCCCGCAGATTACGCATCTGAACACAGATGATTTTCTCTGAGGACATGGAGATAAGTATTCTTCACACGGATGTTATTTTTGAACACGAATAAACCGAATCGAACGAATTTCCCATCCGGATCACATTTCTTCTAAATTGTTGCACAATTACCTTTTAAAAGTGCAGAAAAGATGAATATTACGGATATTATTTGTAACTTTGCAAAAATGATTATAGTAGAACACGTATTATATTATGAAGAAGATTATTTTGTTTGCTGCCGCAGCTGCAATGCTTGCAGTATCTTGTCAGGAGAGTCTTGAAGACCGTGCGGCGCGAGAAGCACAGGAGTTTACAAGAAAGAACTGTCCGATGAAGTTGGGTAACGGAATAACTACCGACAGTATGGTCTTTGACAAGGCGACACTTACTCTTCATTACTGCATGACGATAAGCGGACAGGCTGACACTACTGCAATTCGGAACACCGACATAAAGAAGGACATGGTGGAGGGACTGAAGGGCAACACCGCCGTGCGTCCGTATAAGGATGCAGGCTACAACTTCCAGTATACGTTCTATTCGGAGAAGCATAAAGGACTGAAGCTGTATGAAGTGAAAATAACGAAAAAGGATTATTCAACTAAATAAAACAAATACAAAAATGGCACAATTGGTTATCAACAACTACGACGAGTTTGCTGCTTATCTTGGCAAGAATCTCGGAACATCAGACTATGTAGAACTATCGCAGGAGCGCATCAATATGTTTGCTGACGCTACTCTCGACCACCAGTGGATACATGTGGACACAGAGAAGGCAAAGGAAGAGAGCCCTTACAAGACAACTATTGCCCACGGCTATCTCACGCTGTCAATGCTTCCATATCTGTGGAACCAGATTATCAAGGTTAACAACCTGAAGATGATGGTAAACTACGGTATGGACAAGATGAAGTTCGGACAGGCTGTTAAGTCTGGCGAGAGCATCCGTCTCGTCACCGACCTGCAGTCTATTGCCAACCTGCGTGGTGTGACAAAGGCTGAAATCAAGTTCCGCATCGAAATCAAGGAGTCTGGCAAGAAGGCGCTTGAGGGTGTGGCTACATTCCTCTATTACTTTGAGTAATCGGTAAATGCTCGATAGGGCGTACAGAAAAGCAATCCCTCTCATCGGCATCGTTGCCTTGATGAGAGGGATTGCTGTAGTATGTCAATATCTGTGGTGCCGGTTTGTCTCTTCTTTAGTACCACTGCACGGCATTGCTGTAGCCGCTGCGCTTGTCGTATTTGAGAGCGTCGGTGAGAGTGGCGGCGTTGCAACGGAACGAGAAGTTGTATGATGTGTAAGGAGCGAGAACTACAGAGCAGCTCATGCTGAAGCAATGCAGGTCGCGTTGCAGCGAAGCTGTTGTCATGGACAGGTCGTGCTCCTCGAAGTCGTAGCCGGAAGAGAAGCTGATGTTCCAACCGTCGCTGATGCGTATGTTACCGCTGAAGTTCAGGTTCTTGGTGAACTTATACGGATAGCGCATGGTCTTCTTGTTGAACTTGCCGCTGGTGTTTTCGCGCATCGTAACTCCGTATCCGAAGGTTACAGACCAAGGGATGGAGAATCTCATGTATCCGTCTTCGTCGGTCTCAGCCTTGTTTGCCGACTTCTTCTTGGCTCCGTTCTGTGCCTTTATCATGTCGTCGTCGACGTTAGTCTCCACACCTGTGTCGTCGTCATCGTCGTTGTTCCTGTTGCGGTCGTTGTCGTCGCCGCCTCCGAAAAAGCGTTTTATCTTTTCCGGAGTGAGAGTATATGATATGTTCTGCGACATGCCTTGGAATCGTCCGAAGCGTCCTTTGCCCCATTCCGTATGGTTGCCTACGTACGGATTGCCGTTGGCATCAAGCTCATAGGCATAGGTGGCGAATACGGCATTCATGTTGAAGGTATAGTTCTTCCACCATTTCAGACGGATATTCATGGAGAGGTCGCTCCATGGTTTCTCCTTAGCCGCCGTGTTGTAAGACATGTTTGCTCCCAGTTCGTCGATGATGCTGAGCTTCTTGAAGCCGGTGGAGTCTTTGTCAGACTTCACCTTCATCTCTATATTGTTGGAGAGCGACATAGAGATGCTTCCCGTTCGTCCTTTACCCGGCACGCCGAACATACCGCCGCTGTAGGGAGAATACTGTTCGAGTGTGACATTGCCCTGGGCATCAGTCTTCTGGTATGTCTCATAATATCCGTAGCGGCTTGTGCCGAAGTCGGGAGCATAGCTGTAGGATACCTGCGGAGTGATGACGTGGCGTATAGCCTGTATCTTGTCGCCGAATATCTTTCTGCTCGGAACCCAGAAGCCATACAGCTTGGTGGATGCGCTGACGCTCATCGACCAGTTGTAAACGTTGTAGAAGCCGTATGTGGTGTCTCTTACAACGGTCTGTCTTTCAGCGTCCCAACTCTGCATCACCTTGTTTGTATACATACGGTCGGTGAAGTTTACCGAAGGGTTGATGTTTATATAATTAAATAAGGTGAAGTTTCCGTTGATAGGAATGCTGTGCTGCATACCGTTGCGCCAGTCCTTTACGATGTTCGACTTCATCAGCAGGTCTTCCTTGGTGTCGATGCTGTTGCGGAGGCTACCTGTATAGCTCAATGAAATCTTCTCGTACCAACGTTCCTTGCCGACCATTCGCTTGCGCTTGAAAGGATAGAAGCGGCTTACGGAGATGTTGAGGTCTGGCAGCGTGAGGGCTATGGTGGAGTCGCGCATGTTCTGGTTGAGGTTTGTCGTTCCGCTGATGGTCATGCCTAAACTTGAGAATGTGGTAGTCCAACTGACACTTGACGTTCGTGTGCTTTGTGTCAGCGACTGTGGGTTATACATACTCGTCAGGTTGTTGCGCTCATAGCTTGAAGTGGCGAAGTTTACGCTTGCCGACAGCGAGCTGAAGGGGTTGGCCTTGGCATCCTGTCGGTGGCTCCATTGAATCTTGAAGCTCTCCTGCTCGGTGAAGTCCGGCATTCCCTTGTCGCCATTCTTCGTGTCCTGATAGCTGAAATAGAAGCTACCGTTGTATTTATATCTCTTGCGGTAGTTGCTTGCCGCAGAGATGCCCCATGAGCCCTTGGTGTAAATCTCGCCTAATAGCTTGAGGTCCCATTTGTCGCTGATGGCGAAGTAGTAGCCACCGTCGCGGAGATAGAAGCCGCGGGCGTTCTCATCACCATAGGTAGGCATGATGAATCCGCTGGAATAGCTCTTTGAGAATGGGAAGAATCCGTATGGCACAGCCAGTGGCAGCGGCACGTCGGCAACTACAAGATATGCCGGTCCGAACACCACATCCTTGCCAGGGCGCACCTTAGCCCTTGAGAGGGCGATGTAGAAGTCTGGATGCTCAGCATCGCAGGTGGTGTAGCGTCCGTGCTCAAGAAACAGCTCTCCCTTATCGTTGCGCTTTGAGCGCAAGCTGGTAAGGAAACCGTCTTCCTGTGCCGTATATACGTTGTTGATAAATCCTTTCTTGGTTTTGAAGTTGAAGGCTATCGTGTCGCTGTCGTATTGCGTCTCGCCCATCTTGAACACCGGTCTGCCCTGCAGGGCACCTGTGGTGTCTCTAATTCCTGTGGCATGAACGAGACTGCTGTCCATATTCATTGTTATGTCAGCACTCGTAAGATTCATGTTCTGATAGTTGACGTTGGAATTGCCGTATAGGAAGGCGAGTTTGTCGGAGGCACGATATACCATAGAGTCTTCTGCCGCAAACTTCACCGGTGCGTCTACACCGGTAGACTTAGCCCTGTTTATGCTGTCAAGACGTATGGAGTCGTCCACCTGTTTGTTGTGTCGATAGATGGCGAGGGCAAGCGAGTCCATAAGAGTAGTGTCGGGTTCGTTGTTGTCCGCTACGGGTATGATGGAATCTTGCCCCAGCGTGTCGGCGAGGGCTATGGAGTCTTTGTTCGTTTTCTGTCTCTTGTCCTTCCTTGCCGCCGGCATGTAGGCGCCTGCAACGACAAGGATGAATGTCAAGAGCAATATAATTATAGTGGATTTCTTTCTCACTTTATCGTTATGAAATGCAATGTGTTCTTTTCCTGTAAACCGCTACTGCTGTTTGTTATAGAGCAATATGGACTGCAAAATTACTCTTTTTACTTCTAATATCCGCTATGTGGCGGTTTTTTATGTGTTATTTTAACGTTTTCTTCCTGTTCGTAATGTTACGCACATCAGCTCTGTTGTTTGGAGGTTGGCTGTCGTACTTCCTTGAAATGCTGTTTGGGTTATATAAGAAATCCCCGGCAGACTCATCGGGAGAAAGCCGGGGATTGACGCATATTATATATTCTCTATTAAGTTTCTGTCAAGTCAGCGACTTGACATGTTGTCTTTTCTACTTGGCAACAGAGGTCTTGTTCTTGAATCTGTTGTGTATATTTCTGAAGATGCTCTTCTTGGTGCTTCTTACTGCTGACGCTCTCTTGGCTATAGCCTTCGGTGTGGTTTCCTCAACGTTGTCGTAAGCCATGTGTCCGCTTGTCATACCTGTATAACTACGTACTGTGCCATTGTTGTTTGTATAGTATGTGCAGTTGTAATAACGCTCTTCGGTTCCTTCATCGTCCTTGCTTATATAATCTACGCCGGACGGTAACAGAGACGGACCCTTGCCCATGTAGCCGATGCAGAACAGGGCACCTAAGAAATCGTTATCGTCGACGCTCATGAAGTTTGGTATATACTGGAGTGTTAAATTTTTCTCTGCGTTGGTGTAGTCGTAGATGTATGTTTCCACGTCTTTCTCGCCGTCTTCAACAAATGTGTATACGGCCTTTATGAGCTTGCCGTCGTTCCATGTGAAGACATAGTCGAACGACGAACTGTATTTCTCCTTGTCTCCGTCTTCGATATAGACACCGGAACCGCTGCCTTTCATTCTTGTTATGTTGCCGTTGCCGTTGTAGCTGACGCTTATTTTGCCGGTTCCATGTTCTTCGTCTTCCGTGCCTTCGTAGTCGTATTTGTTGGAGAAACTGGTAATGTAACCGCCGCTGTTGGTGTGTATATCGCTGAAAACGTCTTTGTCGGAATATCCGTTACCGCTATTTATATGTGTAATGGTAAATGGGTTGTAGCTAACCTCGTACGCATCACTTGTACTGCCGAATGATGCCAATGTACCGTTGTCGTTGTAGCTGTATCTTATATTGCCAACCTCTGTGATGCGCATCTTCTCGCCTGTTCTTGTTTCTATAACGCCAGCTGTGGTGTTTCCCGACCCGGAACAGTTGCAATCGTCATCATCGCTACTGCATGAAGTGAAGCTTGTAGTAAGGGCAAGTGCTGTAGCTACGGCTAATCCCATATTTGCCAAAGTCCTACTGTAATTATAAAAATTCCTTTTCATGTTTGTTTTATTGTTTTTGGGTTAATAAAAATTCACTATCTTTATGATGTAATTATCTGTTGAAATCACAGCACAAAGATAGTGAATGTCTGTCAAGTAGCCAAATGCTTTTTTCCGTTTTATGGAACAAACGGCTCTATACGTGGAACAAATGGTTGAAATTAGGGTTTAAACGTTCAAAATATATTTGTCTCTACTTTCGCTTCAACCGTTATAGTATTCCTTTTGTTTTTGATATAGTGTACCTTTTGTTTTCACTTCTTTTATGATAAGAAGTCTTTATTTTTTCTTTTTGTTGTCTACCATCTTAAATATACTTGTCGTGTCTCCGCTTTTCTTGAAGAAGAAATAATGTTCTCCGCTTCCTACTTTCATCCGGAAGCTACTTCCGATGACGATTTCTGCATCGCAGCCGACAGGAATCTTTGCATATAGACCTTTATCGTTGAATGTTACTTCTACCTTTCCGTAGAGCGTGGTCGTGGAACCCTTCACGCTTGTCATGTCGCCCACAAGGGTAGGGGAGATGAGCAGATGGCGCATACCGTTTGTTCCAGGCATGTTCTGTATGCCGGCAAGACGCTTGAAGAACCATTCGTCAATCTGTCCCATCATCAGGTGGTTCCACGATGAACCCTGGCGTGGGTCCCACTGTTCGGTAAGTGTTGTTGCCCCTTGCTTTATCTGGAAGCCATAGCCCGGTGTCTCATAGTGGTTGAGCATCTTGTAGAGCAGCTCGTCCTTGTTGTTCAGGGCGAGCGCCATGAATAGGTAGCGGTTGCCCACATCGCCGGTGGTAAGGCGGTTGCCATGCTTCTCTATGTCGGCAATCAGCGACTGCAACACTTTCTCTTTGTTATCGCCCGTAATGCCGAGGAACAGCGGCAGGGCATTGGATGTCTGGCTACCTGTGCCGTAGCAGCAGGAGTCCGGTTTATAGAACTCCCTGTTGAAGGCTTCCACCACCTTATTATATAATGTGGAATATTTCGTCTCGTCTGTCTTGTTGCCCACCATCCTTGCGGCGCAGGTCATCAGCTTAAGGTCGTAGATGTAATGTGCTGTGGCAACAAGAGGAATAGGGGTGTTATGGCAGAAGCCCGACTTGCCGCCTTCCACCACGTCGTACCAGTCGCCCAGTCCGTGGCTCACTATGCCGTCTTTGGAGCGGCTCGTAAGATAATCCACGTAGCGGCACATGGCATTGTAGTTGCGTGTGATGATGGTGCTGTCGCCATACTGCTCGTAATACTGGAACGGCATGATGATGAGCGTGCTGCCCCATTCGGGAGAGTCGTCGAAGAGGTTGCCGAACGACACATACTGCGGAGCCGTTGTCGGCACCATGCCGTCGCTCTTCTGTGTGTCGGTAATGTCGCGGATTATCTTCGGACAGAATTGTGTCATGTCGAAATTGTAGAACAGACTCGGTCCGACGAGATGGTCCTGTTCCAGCCAACCGAGCTTCTCGCGGTGAGGACAGTCGGACATCACGCTCTGCATGTTGCTCCTCTCCGCACGCTCTATCAGACGGTGGGTCTGTGTGAAGATTGGGTTGGAACATTCAAACGACGAGCCTTCTTCGGCAGAGTTGTAGATGAAGCAGCTCTGCAGACTGGCTATCACGGGCAGACCCTCTGGGTTTGGCTCGCCTTCGAGCACGGCATCCTCCACCTGTATGTATCTGAAGCCGTAGTAGGAGAAGCGTGGATGCCACGTCTCCACTGTGTCGCTGCCTATGGTATATTCATAGTAGTGCTGGCGACCCGTCTGCCGTTGGTCGCACACGCCCTGCTTGTTCAGGTTTTCCGATACGAGCATTGTCACCTTCTGTCCCGGTCTGCCCTTCACCTTTATCTCCGGGAATCCGGCGAGGTTCTGTCCCATGTCGGCAATGAAGGTATGTGGCGACACCGTGCGCTTGGTCTTTTCCGATGCCGAAGCCACGGAGTCGGCAGGCAGATAGTTCCATGCCTTGATGCCGAAGCGCTCCATTATCTTTATCGGCTGTGCGGTCTGCGGTTCAAGAAAGCCTCCGGCACCTTCCACAAGTACGGCATCCTTCCATGCCGAATCGTCGAAGTGCGGCATACAGGCTTTGCCCTGTACCAGACGGGCATCGTACGACTCGCCGCCGTAGATGCTGTTGAAGGTGACGGGACTGAGAGCGTATTTCCATGAACCGTCGCTCACGATGGTCTTGCTCGTGCCGTCGCTATAGTTTATTTCCATCCGCATTGTCATCTGCGGCGCACCGAAGCTGGTCATCAGCTTGCTGTATCTGTCGCCTCGCTGAACGTTGAAGAATCCGTTGCCGAGGAGCACGTTTATCGCATTGCCATCCTTGTTTAGCAGAGAGGTAACGTCGTAGGTGTTGTAATAGATAGTCTTGCTGTATTCGCTGCATAAGGGGGCAAACATGCTGTCGCCCACTTTCTTTCCGTTGATGAGCATCTCGTAGTGTCCCATGCCGCTGACGTATACTACGGCATCGGTAATGGTCTTCCCCCCGTTGGAGAACTCCTTGCGCAGGATGATGCTCTTGGAGGAGAGCGTGTCTACGGGGTTCCATTTCTCAACGAAATAGTCTTTCTTGAATTCAGCGTTCGAGAAGCGGCCCTCTGGAAGTCTGGCGTCTTTCCTTGTTATGGCTCCGATCCATTGGCTCTTGTCCATCTCGTCGCCAACGATGCGTATGGCTTGTGCTTGGCTCCATTCCGACGGCTTGCCGGATTTGTCCCACACCCTTACCTGCCATAGGTAGCCATGCCTGTTAGGAGTGAGGGCAGGGGTGGAGATAAACTGGCTGTCCTTGGATTTCTTCTTGCCGGAGTCATAGACCTGTCTACCGGTGATGTTCTCCTTTATTATAAGCTGGTAAGCCTTCTGATAGTCATTGTTCACGTCGGATGTCATTTGCCATCCGAAGCGCACGTCGCCCTTGCTTACGGCAAGTCCTTTCTGATAGTTGCAGGTAGTCTGCGTAATGGTGATTTTTGCTTCAGCCTGTAAGGACGCAAGTGCAAGCAGAGCTAATGTTATATGTCTCATGTCTTTATTCGTTTTCAATTATTGTTCCGTTTTTTATTTCCGCTTCAACTGTCCTGCCGCCGGTGGCTTTCAGACGGAATTTGGCATTGATGTTCTTTGGCCATGCCGGGAAGAGCAGCAGTCCGCCGTCGGGTTTCTCCTGCAGCAGCATCTCCTGCAAGCCAATCATCGACGCACCGCCCTTGTTGCAGTCGGGAGCCCAGTCGTAGCCTGGGTCCCAGAAGGCAGGAAAGCGGTAGGGCCCGTCGGCGAGTTTCTCCCGGTTCAGCTTGAAGGCTTCGTCGGTCAGTCCGAGGCAAGCCGCCCAGATGTTGTCCTGTTTCCATCCCTTTGTGGAGTGCATCTCCACGGCGTGCGGGTCTTTCAGGTAGGTGTTTCGTGCAATATGCAGATTCTCTCTGCCCATGCCATACACTCTCCACGGAAAGACGGGATAGAGCTGTGGCGTCTCTATGTTCTGGATTCTTGCCCATACGATGGCAGGGGCGATACATGTGTCGCCCTCTATTGTGCGTAGTGGGATAGGGGGGATGCGCGAGAGGAAGTTGTTGAGGCTGTCGCCTTTGTATTCTATCCATTGTTCCGCCACGGTCTTCAGTGCGGCAATTACGCTCGACGGGTTGTATGCCATCTTGTAGGTCTCGCAGCCCGACGAGGGGTAGAGCATCAGTTTTCCGTCGGCATTGAGCGGTTTTACGCCAAGTTTCTTGGCTATGTACTGGTAGTGCTCGTCGAAGAAGATTAGCGTCTGGGGTATCAGCGGTTCATATTTCGCGATGTCCATGCCGCTGTATTTATGTGCCTGCATTATCATGGAACAGAACTCAAGAGCCGTGTCCCACTGATATTCCAGCCATGCGTTGCGGTCCATGCCCGGGTCGTCGCCGGGTTTGTGTTTGCCGTATTCGGTGGGGTTGGGCAGTCCGCAGTTCTCTATCTGTTCGGAGAATGATGCCCCGTCGTGGTTCCAATAGAACTTTGTGCGCCTTGTGGCGTTGGGCAGCATCCGCAGATAGGTGTCGAACTGTGCCTTCATCATATCCGTGTCGCCGCTTTTGAGCATCGGCCAGTATACGAGGCGCTGGTTCTGCGCCGTCATGGTGCCGCCGCCCCACTTGCGGAAGTCGGGAGTGAAGGGGCTTTTCGGGTCGGCATATACGGGGTCGAAGGTGAAGAGCGAGCCGTTGAACTTCGTGGGATATTCGCCGTAGGCGTTGCAGCCGAGCATATAGCGGAAGAGTTCATAGTTGCGTGCTATTGCGGCTCCTTCGCCTTCGGCTATGATAAAGCTGCGCTGCCAGAACCGGTGCCACCACTTGGTGCTCTGTGCTTTTGATTTCTTTGCCGACAGGGCGGTGCTTGCTGTCTCGCCGGTATAGAGGTCTATGCTGACGGTTGCTTGTCTGATGCCGGTGGCGCTGTAGTGCCATGCCTTGTAGTCGGTGGATGCGTAGGTGCCTGTAGATGTGCCGGTGAATTTGAAGCCGGGCATGGTGATGCTTCCGCCGAATGTCTTTCCGCCTATGGGGTTATATAACTCATCCTTTATGGCGTCGAGTCCCTCGCGGCTTACGGTATAGTCGAATACTGTATAGCTGCGGTTCGTGTGCCAGAAGTCAATACTGCTTTTTGCTGCCTTGATGGAGTCGGCAAAGGTGGTGCAGTCGGCAGGTATGTTCCATTTGTAGGAGCCTTGCTGACATTCGGCTTTGGTCACGGGGCGGTCTTTGTATCTCCACGACTCATAGCTCAGCGTGGCGTCGGCTTTATGTGTAGCGTTCATCTCCACAAACACCTTCGGCTGGTATACGTCAGCCCAGAGGCGGATGCTGATGCCTTTACCTTTTATATATATAGCACCGTCGTCGAGACAGAGTCGCTGTTCGAAGTCGGTGCCGCTGAACGGTTGTCCTTTTATGTTCAGACGGAAGCGTCCTGCCTTGAGCAGAGTGTTGTTCTCGTCGAGCATTCCGCTTTTGGAAACATAGAAGAGTATGTCGCCGTTCTCCACCCACACGTTCATTCCCACATCGTGACCGCCGCAAGGCATCGAACCGGATGAGTTCTGGCTCTGCGTGGTCCATACGTAGTCCTTGGGCTTGTAGTCGGCAACGGCTTTTCCGGCATACATGCTTGTGTATGCCAGTAGTCCGCACGATGCTGCAATAGCCCTCGTAAATATTCTGTCTGTTGTGATATTCATCTGTCGTTGCTATATTGGATAGTATTCTGTTCTATATTGGATAGTATTCTGTTCTATATTGGATAGTATTCTGTTCTATATAAAGACGCTTTACAATGTCTTTTGTAATGTTAGACTACAGACGAACATTAGGTTCTGCTATAATGAATCTTATTCGTGCGAGATTTCGTGTGTAAATATACTTTATGAGAAATCTATAGCGAAGATGCTGAATTGTACAGAAAGCTCGCATAGAACAGAACTTGACGCAAGAACAACTTGGTGAGCGTATCGGAGTGAAAAGAGCGCAGATTTCCCGATTGGAAAAAGGTTATAGTATAACTATTCCAACTATGAGAAGAGTGTTCAAGGCATTGGGTGTAGTAACTGCAACCATTGACTTGGGAATTGCAGGGAAAGTCGCACTATGGTAGTTTTTTATAATGCAATTATAATAATTCTGTGAATGAAGTTTCCTTTTGTAATTAAACGCAAGAAAACTTCATTACACGGAATATTATGACTTTACTCGCTTGATAATTTGTAAGCGTATCCGCGATGCTAGTAGATACGCTTACAATCCACCACAACCAGAAAACAAAGAAGCTATTCTTTTGGGCATATATATAAATCTCTTTATTGCTTTTTCGTATCGTTTTCTTTTTCTTCACTAAACGCCTTAATCTCGTCAGCAAGAACTTTCTGTAATTTCTCTTTCGGTACTATCAGTTGATAATCCGCCACTCCGATAGGCTTTCCCATATCTTCAAGTGCGAGTTCCACCTCGACACGGTCTTTCTCCGCACAAAGAATGATGCCGATAGAACGGTTCTCGTCTGCACCACGTTCAAGGCGGTCAAGCAGAGACAGATAATAGTTCATCTTTCCTGCATACTCTGGTCTGAAAGCTCCTATCTTCAAGTCAACAGCTACAAGGCAGCGCAGTCCACGATGGAAGAAAAGCATATCAACCTTACTTTCTTTGCCATTGTATTCCAGCACATGCTGGTTTCCGATGAATGTAAAGCCACTGCCGAGTTCCATAAGGAAACGTGTGATGGCTTTTACCAAGCGGTCTTCAAGTTCAAGCTCCAAAATGGGACTTGTGACACCTAAGAAACCGAGATTATAGCTACTGTTAAACACTTCGTTGGCATACTGCGCTTGTTCGGCAGGAAGAGTGCGGTCGAAATTGTTGTCTACTCGTGCCAATGCCTGTGTCTCATACATTTTGAGTTTAATAGCATTGAGAAGCAAGTCGCGATTCCAGGCTTTGGTTACGGTTTCCTGCGCATAATAGAGCGTAGCTTCATCATTCAGTCCCTTGCTCAACAGCAGCAGATTATGCGACCACGGCAAAAGTGCTACGCTCCGTAGCACTTTCTCATCATGCCCAGCGTAACGCTCATAAAATTTCTTCATGTTCCAAAGTTGACGTGACGAAACACCCATCTTTGGATAGCGTTCTTTCAGGTCTTCCGATAGTCTTTTTACTACACTATCACCATACCCACTTTCAATCTTGCGTTCATGAAGCATTTGACCAATCTCCCAATAGGCAGTAGAGACATAGCCATTGACATGTCGGGCTATTTCTGTCCGTGCGTGCTCAATTACTGCGACAGCGTGTCGCAGTATTTCTGCATAATCACCACTCCCTATTGAGAGCTTGTTGTCTTTATTGTCTGTTGCCATTTTATCAGTCTATATTATCTTCCCTGAGAAGGTCTGTCACTTCCACTTCAAGCAGTTTGGCTATCTTCATAAGATTACCCAAATCTGGCTGACAAGTATTGGTACACCATTTTGATATGGTTGTTTTATCCTTTCCCAGTTGTTCACCAAGCCATTTGTTCGTTTTCTTTTTTTCAGCAAGAACTACTTTTAGCCTGTTTAATTCTTTATTTGCCATATTCAGATGCGAATTTGATTGCAAAGGTAATTATAATACTCCACAATTCCGCATAAACACAGCAACATTTACGTCTACTTAGCAACTTGATGAAAAATACTCACCACAAGTTAAGCCTACATTTCACTCGTTGTACGGTACTTACCCCTTTACCACCCAACTTCTCCACATCCCGAATGCCCACCTTGCGGAGCAGACTTATTACTTCCCTATATTCGGCTTTCATCTGTGCTGTCGTTTTTACAGGGCCAACCTTGAGCCCGAGTTTTCCACCTTTCTCTATATATCGCTTCCTTTCTGACTGCAATCGGAATGAGATATTATCACGTTCCAATTGCGCACAGGTCGAAAGCGTGGATGTCATTATACGAACAAAGAGGGATGGATTTCCTTCTTTGTCCAATAATGTAAGCTGTTTCTTTTGTATGTAGAGGTTGATACCACATTCAATGAGCTGCTGACAAAGGGCAACGTGAACATGGTTTACCATAATCTGAAAGCAGACAAGATACGCAAGCGCATATCGCATTACTTTGGCTTGCAACCAATCGTCGTAGAATCTTGGATAACGTCTTTGACACCGTTGCGAAATGCCTGCTGCCACCATTCAAGAGTGTAGAACAAAGTAAGCTCCATCATGTCTGTCTCTTCAAGAAGAATTGCTCATTCTACTAATCGCCCAACATCATACACTTTGGGGTAACATCGGTGTAATCGAAAGTTAAATACGTTAAATTTTGCCTATTCCGTATCTATATAGAATCCACACAGTCACTTTTCTACCGTTTAGAGTGTATAATACTGATAATCAACTAATAGCAGGTACTATAATTGTGATTCCCTTTCCACTCAAGTCAAATCCGACATCATTCAACGTTTTGGGGAAAATGTCTTTTTAACATAATAGTAATTGAATCGTAAGCGTGATCTGTCACGCACCTTCGCAACTGGTGAACGGCAACACTCCGTTTTTTAGGCCACTTTTAACCCCAATCGGTCATTAGAAAACGACCGATTGAGGTTAAACTTGGGTCAAGCTACAACAGTTCTATGTTGAACTTGCGAGAACATTATAGCCTTACTCCTTGATTGCTTGATGCCTAGTATCGCTTTCGGAAAATTGTTAGGCATATTGCCCTAGTGGTGATGCAAGTCATCTGATAAATATTCCCGTAATACGTACTTGTTCCAATGATGCAAGTTCACTTGATGTATATAGTAGATACGTTCATCTAAAGTGGCAGTTATATGCAAAATTTCCATATGATGAGTAAAACTTATGCCCACGAAATCTTCTATTTTATTTTCAAGCTGTTGTAATTGGTTCGCCATTGGCGAACCAATTGAAAGGCATTGCCATTCCTCATAGAGGATACGCATTTTCTTCAAGTTACCAGAAAAAACGGAGCAAGAGTAAACTTGTGTTTTCAAATCCCGGTTATCTGTTGGTGTCAAAGCAATTAGCCTTTGTTCTGACAGAGGATGTTGTGTCTAATGAACGTCTGAGATTTTCACTCAACATGCATAAGCACGACATTTCAAAGATGCTGAAGGACTTGTGTGCTGAAGGATTTCTCGTTTCTGACGGAATCGGACGAGGCTCTACTTATCAGCTGAACAAAGGAGAATACCTTACTAACAACAGTGCTAATGTGGAAAGCTCCGGATCTAATGTGGAAAGCTCGAGGCTAATGTGGAAAGTTCAAGTTCTAATGTGGAGACCTCGGACTGTAAAAAGAGACTGAAAAAGAGATGCAGCCAGAATGAACTGTTTAACATGATAGTTAAATGTGTGGAAAATGTCTTTTAAACATAATTGCGATTGAATCGTAAGCATGGTCTATCACACACCTTTCGCAGCAGGTGAACGGCGATGCTCCGTTCTCGCCAAGCAAGATCATGACAATGGTGTATTTCAAAAAAATGAGGACAAACTAGAAGCTTACCACGACTCATCACTGTAGTTTTGGTTATATTACGAAGAAATACTGAAAAAGATTTGCGAATCTGATTGTTTTGTGCTAACTTTGCATAGGATATCCACTTGCTGAAAGCCCGAGGGGCAAGCGGGTGGGTGTTGACTTTATGGAAATGGGCGTTTACTTAGCGCCTGTCTTTGACATGTCGTAATCTCGCAAATTACCAAGATCGTCAAAGGACGGTGGCAACCAGTAAATGCTCACGGTAAGGTATATTATGCCCTGCCGTGATTTGTTGTGTATGTACATTATTGTATGTATATAGCTAGTCACAAATGGGATTGATATATACCATGCGTGGGCTTTCAGCGTTGTCCGTCTCGACGATTTGGGCAATGCGAGAGCCTCGACATGTGGGATGGGCAAAGGCGAATCCCACGCTTTATTTTTGTAAGGGCAATAACTTGATATAACAATCGTTCGATACTGGGGATTCTATCGGAGCAAATATGGATAGAATCCGTTGCAAAGACAATGTTTAAAGTAGTATGGGATGCTAAGTACAATGGCGTTCGTCTTACCATGTCGGCTGCAGGAGAAGCCTTGAATGTTTCTCCACGTCCTGTTTTCTGGGAAGAGCTAGACCTACTTGGACTCAACAAGATGGGATGGATATACCCTCATGTTGACGAACCGCTTCTTTGGGCTTGCGACCGGCGCTACTTTTTCAAAGGACAATTTGTGCTCGAAGTAAAGGGCGGCAACATATTTGACACCCCAACGGTTATTACACAAGACGGCTTTGAGAGTTTGACACTCTCTTCGGTAGACATGAAGAAACTTCGTGAGCGCAATGAGGATTCTATGTTCATCATCGAGCACGAGGCTATGGACTTCATCAACCAAACCTATCGCCGCTATAAGAACATTCGCAAGGTAGCGACTGAAAATCCTGATATAGATTTTCAGTCGCTTGCGGCTCATTTAGAGAAGAAAACCAAGCAAGAGCATGTTGTCGTAAAAGAAGATTGCGACAGCTTTGACGTTATGCCTTTAAGCAAGGCTGAAGAATTAGGTAAAGCTCCTATATTGACAAACAAAACAGAAATATTTGTTGTATCTTTTAGTGGAGGCAAAGACTCACAAGTAGTTTTGGATTTAGTGACAAGAGTTATTCCCACAGATGACTTCGTTATAATCTACTCAAATACAGGTTATGAGCTACCACCTTCATTAAAACTTTACGAAGATGTCAAGTATTATTATAGGGAAAAATATCCTAATATACAATTCTATGTGGCGCAAAATCATCAAAATATTTTATATTATTGGGATAAAATTGGAACACCAAGTAGAATACATCGATGGTGTTGCAGCATCATGAAATCAGCACCTCTTAGTCGTTTACTTAAAGAAATTGTCGGTAAGGGAAAGCAACCAAATGCGGTGCTGTTTGATGGCGTAAGAGCTGAAGAAAGCGCAAGTCGTTCCTCTCGGGCAAGAATAGGAAAAAATGTAAAACATAACAACATTGTGAATGTTAGTCCAATTTTAGATTGGAATGCGACAGAAATATATCTTTATATTCTACTAAACAAGCTCCATGTAAATGAAGCCTATCGAAAAGGACTATCAAGAGTTGGATGCGTAATATGTCCATACTCATCGTCATGGAGTGAAGATTTGTGTGGGCAATTATATCCTCAAACATTAAAGCCATTTGTTTCAAAGATAAGAGAGAGCCTGAAATATGCAAAGGTTTCTGGTGTTGACAATTATATAAAAACTGGACGTTGGAAAATGCGAGCAGGAGGTAGATATCTTCACAATGATTCGAATGTTAGTTTTATGAGTATTTCTCCAGAATTTAGAGCAATCATGTCTAATCCGAAAGAAAACTTGATGACATGGCTCACTGTTTTGGGAAATTTTACATGCGAAAGAGATGGTAACAAAATTACAATTAACCTCAAGCATAAAAATCAAATATATAGATGTATGCTTGAAGACAATGGTGACACACAGATCTTCTCTGTTTATGAGATAGATCCCAAAGACGTTGTTTTCATAAGTCATCTAAAAAAGATTATATATAAAACAACCTATTGCGTACATTGCGAAGTATGTGAAGTGGAATGTCCAACAGGTGCATTGTCAGTTATTCCTATCACAACAATAGACAAAAGCAAATGTGCACATTGCATGAAATGTATAGATTTTGATGGAAAAGGCTGTCATGCTGCGAGCTCTATAAGTACATCAGATACAAGCATAATGACAAACCAAATTAAAAATATGGCACAAGGAACAAAAACAGGAATAAATCGTTATAATGACGGTATGGGATTGCGTCGTAATTGGTTAGAAAAGTATTTCAGCAACTATTCTACGTTTTTCGACAATAATGATCATGGGTTAAATCCAAAATATCAAATTCCACCATTTATAAATTGGCTGAGAGAATCTCTTATATTAGATTCAAACGGGAAGAGCATAACAGAAACAGGGTTGTTGTTGGTAAATACATACTTACAGAATTCGACAACAGTGTGGGAAGTTATCTATATAAACCTTTGTGAGCACTCGGAAATTTGCAATTGGTATCAAGGTTCTATAGACTTTAACCGAAAATACACAAGGGAAGAAATAGATTTTATTCTTCAGGATAGTTATCCAGATCTTAAAGACAGAACTTTACGTAATCCTATGAATTCTTTAATGAATACATTTAAAGAAAGCCCATTGGGTACGGATATTCATGTGGGAATTGTATCAAAAGAATCAAATAAAACAGTATTGACTCGTCTTCCCCACAATGACATATCACTTGTTGCAGTGGCATACTCGCTATATCGTTATGCAGAACGTCAGAAACGACACATGCTTTCTGTATCAGCTGTCTCTTATACACATCT
>ERZ1027266.940-NODE-940-length-17552-cov-11.449448_pt1 | contig 17552 bp, 17 predicted proteins | sample MGYA00519257_ERZ1027266 | MGnify/ENA primary metagenome ERZ1027266 (study PRJEB26926, sample SAMN06164683) | human gut metagenome | biome: ENVO:00009003; feature: ENVO:2100002; material: ENVO:00002003 | host: Homo sapiens | place: USA | collected 2012 ... | reverse complement strand
GAGCGTCTCGTGGGCTCGGAGATGTGTATAAGAGACAGACAGAGGGCAGTAAATAGAAAGAAGGGTATTAAGATGAAAAAAATAGAAGAATATGTAAGAAGTATACCGGATTTTCCAGAGCCGGGAATTATTTTCAGAGATATTACTTCCGTATTGCAGGATGCAGACGGACTTCAGCTTGCAATAGATTCCATGATCAAGCTTTTAGATGGTGTGGACTTTGATGTAGTTGCCGGTACAGAATCCAGAGGATTCATTTTCGGAGTACCAATTGCTTACGAAATGCATAAACCGTTTGTACCGGTTCGTAAAAAAGGAAAATTACCATGTGAGACCATTTCACAGTCTTATGATTTAGAGTATGGACAGGCTACCATTGAGATGCACAAGGATTCCATCAAACCGGGGCAGAAGGTTGTTTTAGTAGATGACTTAATCGCAACCGGCGGAACCATTGAAGCTGCTATCAAATTAGTAGAGCAGCTTGGCGGAGAAGTAGTTAAGGTCATTTTCTTAATGGAACTGGCTGGATTAAAGGGAAGAGAGCGTTTGAAGGGTTATGATGTTGCTTCTGTAATTACATATGAGGGAAAATAATTTACAGAAGAGAAGTTTAACATGACTTATTGCCAGAGAGACTGGCTTTAGGTATAAAAAACAATTTGGAGGAAGAAAAATGTTAGAGAAAATGTTCAAATTCAAAGAGAACAACACTAACGTCAAGACAGAAGTAATTGCAGGTCTTACCACATTTATGACAATGGCTTACATCCTGGCAGTTAACCCGAACCTGTTATCTGCTGCTGGTATGGATCCTACTGCAGTTTTGATTGCAACCTGTCTTGCATCCTTTATCGGAACACTTGCAATGGCTTTGATGGCTAATTATCCATTTGCATTAGCTCCTGGTATGGGATTGAATGCATATTTCGCATTTACAGTATGTGGAAATATGGGTTATGACTGGAGAGTCGCATTAATGGCAGTGTTCATTGAAGGTATCATCTTTATCGTACTTTCACTGACCAACGTACGTGAGGCAATTTTCAATGCCATTCCTGCTACACTGAAAAAAGGTGTAAGTGCCGGTATTGGTTTGTTTATCGCTTTCATCGGTTTACAGGGTGCTCACATTGTTGTTGACAACAGCTCTACTTTATTATCTTATGTTAAATTTACAGAGAACTGGCATACAGAAGGAATCTGTGCTTTACTTGCACTGATTGGTTTACTTCTTACCATTATCTTATATGTAAAGAATGTAAAAGGTTCCATCCTTATCGGAATCCTTGCTACATGGATTCTTGGTATGATCTGCCAGGCAGCAGGTATCTATCAGATTGATGCAGAAGCTGGATTCTATTCTTTATATCCTACATTTGCAATGACAGACTTCACCAAAATCGGAGAAACCTTTGGACAGTGTTTCAAAGCTGACTTTACCGGTGTAGGTATTGTTAACTTTATCGTAGTATTATTATCCTTCTTATTTGTAGATATGTTTGATACTATCGGAACCTTAATCGGTGTTTCTGATAAAGCTGGTATGTTAGACAAAGAAGGAAAGCTTCCAAGAGTTAAAAATGCGTTATTAGCTGACGCTATCGCAACATCCGCTGGTGCTGTTCTTGGTACTTCTACAACCACAACTTTCGTAGAGAGTTCTGCTGGTGTAGGTGCAGGTGCCAGAACCGGTTTTGCATCTGTTGTAACCGGATTCATGTTCCTGATTGCAATCTTATTTGCACCAATCTTTACAGCAATCCCAGGATTTGCTACCGCTCCTGCATTAATCTTTGTTGGATTCCTTATGGTATCTGCAATCGTTAAGATTGACTTCAACGATGTTACAGAAGCAGCTCCTGCATACCTTTGCTTAATTGCTATGCCTCTTATGTACAGCATTGCAGAAGGTATCGCAATCGGTGTTATCTCTTACGTTATCATCAATTTAATCTGTGGTAAAGCTAAGAAAATTACTCCGCTGATGTATATTCTTGCAGTATTATTCATTTGTAAGTATATCTTCCTGTAAGAGGAGATTAAATTAAATAAAACAATTTGAAGCAGACATTTATTACCATTTAAGGTGGTGATTTATGTCTGCTTTTTTTAGGCAAAAAACTTCCGAAGAACATTTGGCATCATTGAAATCCCCTTCTCGTCAAAATCCACAAATTCAGGAAACTAATTTTGGCAATTCAGTTTCTTGTAACGGATATGCAGAAAACGGATTTAACCAGATGAGCCAGAGGCTGCATCATTTTATCCGGGAGCATATTATCCGTGGAACCTGGCAGAAGAAGGAGCGGCCGATACTGCTTAACAGTTGGGAGGCTTCCTATTTTGACATCAGCGAGAAGAAGTTACTGAAGCTGGCAAAGGAAGCAAAAGAAGTTGGCATAGAATTATTTGTAATGGATGACGGCTGGTTTGGCGAACGGATGGATGACAGCAGTTCCTTAGGAGACTGGGAAGCAAATGCGAAGAAACTGCCGGGTGGGCTTAAAGGTTTATCCGATAAGATTCGCGGACTGGGACTGCAATTCGGTATCTGGGTGGAGCCGGTAATGGTCAATGTGAAAAGCAAACTTTATGTGGCACATCCGGACTGGACCATTGAGATTCCGGGACAGCCTCATTCGGAAGGAAGAAACCAGCGGATTTTAGATTTGGGAAGAAGAGAAGTACAGGATTATATTATTGAGAGCATGAGTAAAGTCTTTTCTTCAGCAGACATTTCCTATGTGAAATGGGACATGAACCGGACCTTCAGTGATTATTATTCCACAGCACTTCCACCGGAACGGCAGGGAGAAGTGGCACACCGCTATGTGCTGGGATTATACCGCTGCATGAAGGAACTGATGGAACGGTTTCCGGAGATTTTATTTGAAGGCTGTGCGGCAGGAGGCAACCGTTTTGACCTTGGAATCTTATGTTATTTTCCGCAGATCTGGGGCAGTGATGATACGGATGCATTGTGCCGGGCGGAGATAGAAGAAAATTATAGTTACGGCTATCCGCTGTCAGCAGTCAGTGCTCATGTGTCTGCCTGCCCGAATCACCAGACGCTGCGGAATACGCCATTAGAGACAAGATTTCAGGTGGCATGCTTTGGAAGCTTCGGCTATGAATGCAACCTCTGCGATATGAAAAAAGAAGAAAAGGAAGCCATGAAGGAGCAGATTGCATTATATAAGAAATGGCGGAAGGTATTGCAGCAGGGAACTTTTTACCGGGGCAGAAGCTTTTACGACGGAGCACAGAGTGGAATGGGCGGCAGTGTTTTAGCGGACGAAGCCGGTAACCAGATGGAGTGGACCTGCGTATCGGAAGATGGCACCAAAGCAGTGGGTATGTTGATGCAGAAATTAGTGGTACCAAATACGCAGCAGCAGACCTATTATCCGAAGGGATTGCTGCCGGATGTCCGTTACCATTTCTACAACCGGAAATTAAAATATAATATCAAAGAATTCGGAGACCTGGTAAATACGGTTTCGCCGGTTCATATCAAACAGGATTCCCTGACCCATCAGGTGCTTTCGAAATTGGTAAAAATGGATGGCGAGACGGAAGACTTCCATGCATATGGAGATACCTTAATGTATGGCGGCGTTCATGTCAGTCCGGCATTTGGCGGAACCGGATACAATGATAAGGTAAGGCACTACCCGGATTTTGCATCCCGTTTATATTTTATGGATGGAGAAGTAAAAAAGTAGGGAGACAGAAGTCCATGTTTGTGCTAAGATGAACATATCCATAAACACAAACAGGAGCGGATATGAAGAATAAATCAAAGTTAAAGAAAATAAGAGAAAAGAAAGCAGGCACAGCCACCGTTACCAAAGAGTGGCTTTATATGAATCCAAATTCCATCACAGTAGCAGAGATTGAAAATGCATTAGAGGGAATGGATGGCATCGAAACAGAAATCTGGAAAGAAGCCGGAGTGTTGGAAGTGGAGGTTCCGGAGCATCATTCCATGGATATCGAAGAGATTGCAGTTGATTTAAAGGATGAATATGCCAATGCTTATTTAAAAGAGCATGACATTCATGCTCTTTTTGCTGTCACAATTGACACAGAAAACTATGCATTTATGCAAAAGATTATGCAAAAAATTATCGCCGGAGCAGGCGGGTTCTTCTGTGGAGATACAGAAGATTTTACTCCGGTAGTAAAAAAGTAAGAAGTGAAATAAAAAATGCGAAAGATAAGATTATATGATGCAACAAAATTAGACCGGGAACATATGATGTTTTCCAATAAGCAACTTATTACGCTGCTTCTGCCGATTATGGTAGAGCAGCTTTTGAATTCCTTTATGGGAATGGCGGATACCATGATGGTAAGCAATGTGGGAAGTGCGGCAATCTCTGCGGTATCACTGGTGGATTCCATCAATGTACTGGTCATACAGGTATTTACGGCATTAGGAGCAGGAGCAGCAATTATCTGTTCCCAGTATCTTGGAAGGGGAGACAGGGAGTCCAGCAATGAGGCTGCAAGACAGGTAACTTTAAGCGTACTGACGATTTCTACGGTATTGTCTATATTTTGTATTATATTTCGTGGACCACTGCTGCATCTGATTTTTGGCCAGGTAGAAGAGGCTGTTATGGATAATTCCATGATTTACTTCCTGCTGACTGCAATTTCATTTCCGTTCATTGCACTTTTTGATGCCGGTGGAGCTTTTTACCGGGCAGCAGGAAACAGCCGTTTTCCAATGATGATTTCCGTCCTTTCCAATGGACTCAACATTGCCGGAAATGCAGTGCTTATCTTTGGATTTCAGATGGGGGTGGAAGGAGCAGCCCTTTCTACATTATTTTCCAGAATCTTTTGTGCAGTAGTCATTTTCTGGAATCTGCGGAAACCGGATCAGGTGATTGTGGTAAATCATTATCTTAAGATCCGTCCCAATTTCCCATTGATTGGAAAAATTCTTTCTATCGGAATTCCATCCGGAATTGAAAACGGAATGTTCCAGTTCGGAAAGCTGGCAATCCAGTCCAGCGTATCAACCCTTGGAACGGCAGCCATTGCCGCGCAGGCAATGACCATTATTCTGGAAAATTTAAATGGAATCGGAGCCATTGGAATCGGAATCGGACTGATGACAGTAGTAGGACAATGTATTGGAGCCGGAAAAGTGGAAGAGGCGCGTTATTATATGGTGAAACTCTGCGGCTATGCAGAAATTGTTATTCTGATTTCCTGTGCAGTGGTATTTTTATTGACAAAGCCGGTTACATTTTTAGCTGGAATGGAAGCAGAAAGTGCCTCCCTCTGCATGGAAATGATAATAGCAATTACGATTGTAAAACCGATTGTATGGGTGCTGGCATTTATCCCGGCTTATGGCATGCGTGCTGCCGGAGATGTGAAATTCTCCATGATTTTATCCAGTCTTACCATGTGGTTCTGCCGTGTGGCACTGTGTGTATATCTGATCCGCAGCTGTGGTTTCGGACCAATGGCGGTGTGGATTGGCATGTTTGCCGATTGGACGCTTCGTGCTATCGCATTCAGCGTCCGGTATTTAAGCGGCAGGTGGAGCCGGATACATGTCATTTAGAACATGCTAGCGGAAGCAGTACCTGGGTAATAAATTTACTTTTGTCTTTATGCTGTGGCGGTCCCTCTAAATAGCAGTGGCGGAAGATGCCAACCGGTGTAAGCTTTTGCTCTCTGGCATAGGAAAGCAGGGTATCATGAACCGATGGCAATTCTTCATACGCTCCATGATGATAGAGGCAGACTGCTTTCTGGGCAGGGAGATTTAAAATGTGCTCACCCTTGCTTCCTGCCGGGACAACAGCAAAAAAGGACATATCCTTTGCATCCGTAATGGGAGCTTCTGTAAAATAAATCTGCCCGGTATGTGCCGGACCATAGTTCTGCAGTGCTTCCAAGGCAACCTCTCTTAACAAATTCGTCTTTTCTGCGATGCTGTCACTTTCCGTTTTGCGGCAGTACACCGTCTGTGGCGGAATTGTAATGATTTCCATTGATTCAAATCCCTGATTGATTCTTTCGTATAAGGCTTTGATATTGGCATTTAATTCATCCCGCAAAGCTTCCAGCCTTCGAACCATGGATAAAAGGTCGTTGGAGTTGTCGAAGTAGCCATGGATTTCATCCAGTGACAGGCCAAGATTCTGCAGCGAGCGGATGGTTCGAATCTTCGTCAGTGTATCAATGGTATAGTAACGATTGCCGGATGGGTCTTCTTTTTTATCCGGAAAAACCAGTCCATGAGCTTCATAATTTAAAATAATTCTTCTTGTGATGCCCACAAAGTCTGCGGCATCTCCAATTGAAAACAGTTCTTTCAAAATGTTCCCCCTTTTTATTTATTCGGTGATTGTGAAAAGAATGGATTTAGAAATTTTTGAAGAAATAAAGTCGGCTGCATCACTTCAAAACACCGTAGTTCTAAAATATATGTTTTGCTTTTCTCTATGAAAGCCAGTCTTTCCAATGTTTGACAGTCTGCACCGGTTGTCCGCCTGCATACAGATACATAAACAAGCCTGTTAGGAGGTCTTGGCATTCTGTTATGCAACCGGCAATGCAGGCACAGGGATGTGCCTGCAAGGCGCAGTTGAATATGGATATGAATTTGCGCCGGTTGCCGGAATCATAAACTTATTTGCCAGAATGCCTAGACCTCCTTACGGGTTTGTGAAAGTATCTGTAGCAGACGGACAACCGGGCAGCCGGTCAAAGCAACGGAAAGACAGCTTACAAACAAGCAAAACATACATTTAAGAACTGCTGGTGTTTTGAGGCAAACCAGCCGGTCTTTATTTCACACAAAATTTTCATATCATATATTTTTTCACAATTACCGGCAAAATTTGTAAAATGATTGCATCGTACACTGATGTGCGGTGTAAAATAACAGTGTCATTGTAACACAGCATTGAGAGTGTGAAAAGTGAAAAAAGAAAAAAGTAATTTAAGTGTAATTTAAGAAGGGAAGGATGTACATGAAACAAAAGAAGAAAAGTTTATTTTCCTTGTTACTTGCGTTGATGATGATGGCAGGTCTTATGCAGGGGATGACAGTTGAGACAAAGGCAGCTACAAATTCGGTTCAGGCAGGACCATTTACGTTGTCAAGGGATTCGGGGACGCTTGTAGAAGGAGTCGATTATACCTATGTAAAATATGGATCTGGAAATAGAAATTCGCTTACCATTTTGACGGATGACATTACGATTGCAATGGATGAAAACGCAGAACCTACATCAGATATTATTGAGCTGGGAGAATTTAATAACCCCCCACTTGACAGTTTTTCTAAGGTAACATTTTCAAATTTAAAAATGAAATCTTATTATAATAATATATACAGTAATGTAGACCATATTCATATTACATTGGTTGGAAGCAATGAACTGGTCAGCATAAAAAGAGACTCTGAAACTTATGGTAGTTTTGCGATTTTTGGACATGGAAGTGTAAGCATTGAGAATAGTCCAAACGGTTCTCTTTATGCAACTGCAGATGGACTCGGCTGGGGTGCCATTTCTGTATCAGAAGGATATGGAAAAAGTGATGCATGCATTACAGTTGGAGATGCCATGTCAATGAAAGGTTCTACAGCTATGATGGCAGATATTTCGGAATTGACAGATACGCCACAAGTTTGGAGAGATTATATTGGAGTAGGTCAAAATTATATGGATATTAAATCTGCCAAAACACTACTGATTGGTATGTGGAAGCACAGTCACACATGGAGTTATGCCGTAGATGAAAACAAAGATGGAAGCCGTATTCTTGCCACCTGTAGTGGATTGGGAGATTGCAATGAGAAAGATGCATCTTTATGGTTATCCTTATCAGCTGAGAATACAGACTATGATGGAACAGCAAAAGCTGCCAATATAACAACATCCGAAGACTGGAACAGACTTAATCTTCCGGTTCCGGAAATCGTATATTATCTGAGTGGAACAGACACAAAGACCAACAGTGACAACAGCGGAGCAGAAGCCGTTGGAGGTGCACCAAAGTTACTGGGCAGTTATAAGGCACAGATTGTAGTTGGAACAGATACGAAAGCAATAAAAGAATTTACAATTACATGCAAGCATGGTGAATGGGTGGAAACAGTATCAGATTCCTATCTGAAAACAGCAGCAACCTGTACGGCACCGGCAGTTTACTACAAATCCTGTAAGTTGTGTGGGGCAAAGGGAACAGAGACATTTACCAGCGGAAATCCATTAGGACATGACTTTAGCAACAATGCAGAAGTCTGCAGACGGGAAGGCTGTAATGAGAAGAACCCGGATTATAAACCGGCAACACCGGTCATTATTGAAGGCGCTGGTGGAGAATGGACAAAGGAAAGTGGTGCAACGCTTCGTTTCCGCAGTGACGCCGGTATCAGCAGCTTCCTTCGTGTAGAAGTGGATGGCACCGTAGTAGATGCCAAAAACTATACGGTAACAGAAGGCTCTACCATTGTCACCTTTACTGCAGAATACTTAGAAAGCCTTGCTACCGGAAAGCATACGGTTGCGATTGTGTCTTCTATCAGTGGGGAAGAAAAGAAAGCAACCGCCGAATTTACCGTTGCGAAGAAAGCTGATACAACAAGTGGAAATAGCACTCCAAATACTGAGCAGACCACAGCACAGAAAACAAAAGTATTGAAAACAGGTGATGAATCACCGGTTGGATATCTGCTTGCACTCTTGGCATTATGCGGAGCGGCAGTAGTATTCACAGGGAAAAAGGGTTATTTGAAATAGAATATAGATGAGATAAAAAAGCCATACATAAAAGCAAATCCTCTGCATACAATGTAAAAACAAGTATTGCAGGGGATTTTCTTTGAAAAGCTATATAGAAGAAAGAGCCGTAGAAATAGCCAAATACATTATAGATAACAATGCGACAGTGCGTCAGACCGCAAAGCAGTTTGGAATCAGTAAGAGTACGGTACATAAGGACGTAACAGAACGTTTATCCCAGGTGAATCCGACCCTGGCGCGGGAAGCAAGGAAAGTACTGGATGTCAATAAGTCAGAGCGTCATATCCGAGGGGGACTGGCAACGAGAGAAAAATATCTTCATCAGCATGTGACGGGTTGATATGTTTGAAACAAAGAAAACGTAATATTGTGCCCGGCATTGGGAAAAATCAGTGCGGCGGCGCAATCAAAAAGAAATGCCAGTATCAGCAGCGTAAGAAAAATGCGTTGCAGGGGTACTGGCATTTTTTTCCATAAATGGGAGGCAATCCGCGCAAACACACAGACCCAGAGCACACCGGCGATGCCGAATCCCAGTGCAGAATAAAGACAGATATAACCGCCAAGCTGCAGTGGATAATCGTGATAATCCCAGTAACGCAGGTGGAAAACTTGGGCGAGGAACCATCCGATAAAAAGTTCTACGAAAGTGCCGAGAAGCACCGCAAGAAAAAAGACTTTGACCGGATGCTTCTGAAAGCGTCTTAAAATAAGCAGCATCAGGACAGCCCCCACACCATAGACCGGAAGCCATGGACCATAGAGAAAGCCACGGTTACAGAAAACCCCATCCTGTACATAAAAAAGCAGCACTTCCCACAGGTATCCAAGGAATGCTCCCAGAAAGAAAAAGAAAATATATTGTGTGATGGATTTAATCAGATAATCTTTACGCATACAGGGAGTATTTCCATATAATAAGGAAATATGCGTTGCCGGAAATGTTAGTAAAAATATTCGTTCAAAGGTCATCAGAAAAGGTCATCAGAAAACAAAATAGGTCTTGTCTTTCCAGGGTGGCTCAACTATAATAAAATTTAGACGCTGGGCGAGTCTCAGCAAAAATTAGGAGGAAAAACGTCCATGGATAAGGAAAAAGTTATTGTCATTGATTTTGGCGGACAGTACAACCAGTTGGTTGCAAGACGTGTCCGTGAATGCAATGTATATTGTGAAATATATTCTTACCGCACGGATATCGAGACAATCAAAGCGATGAACCCGAAGGGAATTATCCTGACCGGAGGCCCAAATAGTTGTTATGAGGCAGATTCACCAACTTACAGCAAAGAGCTTTTTGAACTTGGTATTCCGGTTTTAGGACTTTGCTATGGTGCACAGCTCATGATGCATGTGCTGGGCGGCAAGGTAGAAAAAGCACCGGTTCGCGAATATGGTAAGACAGAAGTAATGGTAGATAAGAATTCACCATTATTCCAGAATGTAGAAGAAAAGACCATTTGCTGGATGAGCCATTTTGATTATATTTCAAAGACAGCACCTGGTTTTGAAATCGTAGCACATACTGCAGACTGCCCGGTGGCAGCCGCAGAAAACCGTGAAAAAAATCTCTATGCCATCCAGTTCCACCCGGAGGTACTCCATACCAAAGAGGGAACCAAGATGCTCCACAACTTCGTGCGTGGTGTCTGTGGCTGTGCCGGAACATGGAGAATGGATTCCTTTGTGGAAAATACCATCAAGGAAATCCGTGAAAAAGTCGGCAACGGAAGAGTGCTTCTGGCATTGTCCGGTGGAGTGGATTCTTCTGTGGCAGCAGGTCTTTTATCCAGAGCAATCGGAAAGCAGCTTACCTGCGTATTTGTTGACCATGGTCTTCTTCGTAAAGACGAGGGAGATGAAGTGGAAAATGTATTCGGACCGAACGGTCAGTTTGACTTAAACTTCATCCGTGTAAATGCCCAGGAGCGTTACTATAACAAGCTTGCCGGAGTAACAGAGCCGGAAGCAAAACGTAAAATTATCGGTGAAGAATTTATCCGTGTCTTTGAAGAAGAAGCAAAGAAAATCGGAGCCGTTGATTTCCTGGCACAGGGAACCATTTATCCAGATGTGGTAGAAAGTGGTCTTGGCGGAGAATCCGCTGTCATCAAATCTCACCATAACGTAGGTGGTCTTCCGGAATATGTTGATTTCAAGGAAATCATCGAGCCATTGCGTAACCTTTTTAAAGATGAGGTTCGTAAAGCCGGTCTTGAACTTGGAATTCCAGAGCATCTGGTATTCCGTCAGCCATTCCCGGGCCCGGGTCTTGGTATCCGAATCATCGGTGAAGTCAATGCTGAGAAAGTCCGCATCGTACAGGATGCCGATGCCATCTACCGTGAAGAAGTGGACAAGGCAGTAGCTGCTTACAAGAAAGAAAACGGCAAAGCTCCATCCTGGATGCCGAACCAGTATTTCGCAGCCCTGACCAATATGCGTTCCGTTGGAGTAATGGGCGACGAGAGAACCTACGACTACGCAGTTGCACTGCGCGCCGTAAATACCGTCGATTTCATGACCGCCGAAAGCGCAGAGATTCCATTTGCAGTACTGCAAACAGTAATGAGCCGAATCATCAACGAGGTACGCGGGGTAAACCGTGTATTCTATGATTTGACGAGTAAGCCACCTGGAACGATTGAGTTTGAGTAACGGACATTTGAGCCATAAATCCTTATTTTATAGGGATTGTGGCTCTTTTATTTTGCTCCGTGATGTTAACGTGATGTTGAAAAATGACACCATTATTTTCCCTACGCATATTATACTGGATTGAAAATTGTCGTGATGTGTGATAAAATGACAGCCATGGAACCCACGACAGGGGGTGGTAGCCTCCCGAGCCAATGGACCGGTTTTCCGGAATACATAGGAAGGGAGGTGGCGCCGATGACAGCTTATGAGATCATTTCGATTTTCATTGGGATATTAGCTCTGCTGATGTCCTTTGGCAGCTTAGTTATTGCGTTGCTTGCCTTTCTCGACAAGAGAAACAAGCGAAAATAAAAATGCCTACTCTGTCGCAACCAGAGTAGGCGTCTCTATTTAGAGAAACAAGCTAGCTCGGGAAACTCCACCTTTTGGAGTGGGGCTCCTGAGAGGCATCTGTTCGAGCAGGTGCCTTTCTTTATGCTTAATATATCACAATCAGCGGGTAATTTCAACTTCATTTTACTGGTTACGGAACTGATTCAGCCGGTCCGCAAGTTTCTGATCCTTATCAGGATAAAGATGTGAGTACGTGTCAAGAGTAGTCTTTACGGATTCATGACCAAGCCGGTCTGCAATTTCCAGAGCAGAGAACCCAAGCTCTATGAGCATACTTGCGTGGGAATGCCGCAGATCATGCACTCTGATCGGCTTCAGACCTACCCTTTCAGACACTCTTTTCATTTCCTTTTCCAGAGCAGTCTTCTGGAAGTAGAATATCCGATCACCCTTTTCAATCCCATACAGCTTTGAAATGTATTCCTGGATATCGTCATACAGGAAATCTGGAATGGAGATACACCTTTTGGATTTTGGTGTCTTCGGTTCCAGAAATATCTCTTTCCCCTTTACCTTTGCATAGTTTTTGTTTATGTCTATCCTCTTGGATGGAAGAATATCCGCTGGTGTCAGTGCGAGCAGCTCTCCGGAACGCATACCGGTATAGAACAGGATATCAAAAGCCAGCTTCATGGATGATTTGCTGATAGCCTTGGAAAATTTCTCGTACTCAGCCTGTGTCCAGATATTCATTTCGTCAGCATTGCTTTTTCCCATACTGCCAGCGGCCTTGCAGGGATTGAGGGCGAGGTGGTAGTGCGAGACAGCATAATTCATAATAGCGGACATCTGATTGTTTACAGTTTTCAGATATGTTTGGGAGAAAGGCTTATCGTCGCTGTCCCGGAATGAGATAAGCTCATTCTGCCATTTGCGTATCTTGATCGTATCAATGTCGCACACTTTCTGTCTTCCGAAGTAAGGGAGTAGCTTTGTATCTATGATAAACCGCTTATTCTCCATTGTGGTAGGTTTGAGTCGGTGTTCCATATCCTCGAGATAATTGGTAACAAGCGAGGAGAACAGTATGTCGCTAGTAGCATTCTGCTGATCCATGAAAGTACGTTCATATTCTTTTGCTTCACGCTGCGTAGAGAAGCCCCTTTTGCAGATATGCTTCTTCTCTCCAGTCCAATCGGTATAGTAGAAGTTGGCATACCACATCGTTTTTCCATTTTTCAGAGTATATTTATATGCTGGCATGCCGCGCCCCTTTCCATTCTTTGCAGATTATTTATCCTCCGAAGTGAAATTCTTTCTTATACTTCGGTTTTTCGTATTCTATGCCTTTGTAATGATAGTATGACCGTTCCATAGCCTCTAGAGTGAGCAGATCAATCTCCCTGGCAGAGAGGATTCCGTCATTCTTCCTGTGTGTCCGGATCCGGTAGAATTCGGACCGGGATTCCTCGTCGAGCTTGGCCAGCCTTTCTTCAATCTCTTTTTCAAACTCCGGATCGTAGATATTATCATCCGCCTCAGCCTGACGTTTGAGCTTGGCACGAACCTGTGCTTCCAGTTCCATAAGGGATTCAGCCCCTTTTTTCTGTTGTGACTTTCTGTACTCTTTTTCCAGATCGCTTATCTTTTGTGAGGTTTTGCCTGCATCATACATGGTATGTACCTCCTTAATCGTACTTGTCAATCTGCTCTTTTAATTTTTTTACACTATCCTTGACTTTGTCGTATGAATCCGCATCGCCTCGGTCGCCTTTATCCATCATGACATCAAGAGATAAGAAGTAGACATAATTGTGTAAGTAATAATCAGCCGACTTCTGGGTATCATTTTTTCTTTCGTCATAAGAATAGTCAGAAGCATAACTTATATTCTCTTCAATGTTTTCTAATTGTTCCTGAGCATCCTCAGCAGATATATCTCCAGATAAATAATTTTGACCTATTTCGTAAGCTTTTTTAGCATTGGTTAAAGCCTTATCACTTGCCGATTGCTCGTGACCACACGAACATAGAATAAGCGATGATAGTAGTACGTATAAAATTCTTTTTTTCAAAAACAATCCCCCTTTTTATCTGACGACCAATCAGAAAGATACTATCTTTTATGATGACCTCGGTACCACGCAAGGTCTATTATTTTCCAACAACTTTTCTTTGATCATCCGCTGCAACAGACGAGTGTGGTTTTTCGTATCCTTTAATAAGATCCACTATTTGTCCCATAATCCACACTTTATCAATATTTGTTAGTTGATTGTAATATTGAAGAATATCCTGAGAGGAATTATTCATAACAGGATGCTTTTGAATAGCATTATTTGCATATGTTGGGATTGGATCTTTGGCAGATATTCCAACACCATCGTCCCTGTTTTGGATTTGAATATTAAATGCATATACTAATTTTGCAAATGTTATATCATCAGTGCCATTCAAAAGATTTTTAGATATTCTTGTAGAGCATGAAGAAATCACTTCAAGCACTTTCATCTTATTGGCAAGTAATAAATCCCAATTACTAAAAACACCAGATTCCAAAAGATAGTCTGTTGGAACATTAAATATACTAGATAGCTTTACTATTGCATCGATGCTAGGAGTGGATATATTTTTTTCCCAATTACTGATAGTTTGCTTGATAACTCCCATTCGTTGACCTAACTCTGTTTGTGTCATTGATGAAACAGTTCTTAAATTTCGAATTACATCACCTATCATGTTACACCTCCTGTAAAAAATATTATAGTCCAAAATTATTGGATTTCAACAAAAGTCCAAAAAGCATTGACAAAACACTTGACAATCCATAATCAATGGACTAATATACAGACAAGTCCAAGAAAGATGGACGGAAAGGAGGAGCCAAAGTGAGAGAATTGAACTCTGTACTCATAGGTAAGCAGATTAGAAATGCTAGAAAAAAAGCTAAACTTACACAGTCTGAACTTGGATTAAAAATTGGACGATCCAAGCAATGGGTATCCGAATTAGAGAGAGGCCATATTCGTTTGACCTATGAGAGTGCTGTCCAAATCTCTTTGGCTTGTGGAATAACTACTGATTTTTTTTGTTCCAAAAGTCCACAAACCATAGACTAATGTTTATAAAAATATTTTATCGCAGAGAGGAAGAAAAATAAATGGGAACAAATCCTACAAAAGCTGCTGATAACATCTACTGTCGGTGTAGAAAAGAAGCTGCAAAATACAATGACAAGTTGAATAGCCGTGATGGAGCTGCTGAACTTCTTGGAATTTCTGCCAGTACACTTGCTGATTATGAATTAGGCATTACAAAGATTATCCCAGCTGATGCGATTTTGAGAATGGCTGATCTTTATAATGCACCGGAACTCAGAAATCACTATTGCAAGTATAGCTGTCCTTTGGGACAGGATGTACCGCTGGTTGATACAGAAAGCTTAGACAGAATTGCTGTAAGAGCCCTTGCTTCACTCAAAAAGGTACAGGAATCAAAAGAAAATCTCTTAGATGTCGTAGCCGACGGAGTGATATCTGAGGATGAAAAACCAATTTTGCAGGACATACTTAGCAACTTGGATGAGCTGACAGCTGTATCACAAAATCTAAAAGTTTGGGTTCAAAAGAACCTGGAATAGGAGGTTTTATGGGAGCAGTAAGAACCGCACCGAGACCATTTCTGACCGTAAAGGAAGTTATGATTTTACTCGGTTGCAAAGAAGACTTTGCGTACAAGACGATGCGCAAAATCAATAAGGAATCCGAGAGCCAGGGATATATCAGCATAGGCTCCGGAAAAGTCAATAAGCATTTATTTGCGGATAAGTTGCAGATTCCGGAAGAGGATATTGAGCAGGCAATCCAGTATGTAGCTGCACAGGAGAACAGATAGGAGGCAATCATGGCATATTACAATGTCTGCCCTGTTTGTGGAAGCAATCTTGATCCGGGAGAACGGTGCGATTGCCAGAGCATAAGGGCAAAGGAACAGGAGAAGAAACCTCATGACCACACAGCTTGGTGTTGACCTTGAGGACCTGTATCTCAATGGCGACGAGAAAGCTTCCCAGGTAAAGGAGTTTAACAGCTCAGATACATTTGCTATCGGAGACATCGTAACCAATAACAAGAAGCTGTACAAGTTCATCAAAGCACATACTGCGGGTGCATGGAATGCTTCCGAGGCGATTGAGATTGGAGCAGCTGCAGATGCAGACTTCTTAAAGCTCAATGATGGTTGGATTAAGCAGATCAACGGCGGCGGTCATGTATATGACGCTTCCAGTGAAAACTCCATGAAGCTGGACATCTTCTACAAGACACTCCAGAAGCTGCCTAATAAGTACAACAATGGAAAGCTTCGTTGGCTCATGTCCCCTAAGAGAGCACAGGAGTGGGAACTTTATCTGATGAATCAGGTAATCGGCAAAGGCGGAGCTGTTCCGGAGAATGTTTACACTCAGCCGGTACACATTCCTACTGTTTCCTGTCCGTCTATCAGTGACGATAAGGTATTATGGATGACATTGAAGGGGGATAATATCGGTTTTCGAGGACAATATCAACGAGGAGATGTTCAGATTTTTCTAAATAAAGAGAATTTTGGTGATGTAATTACATTAGAGCCAATACATAAATTAATAGAGCAGGCTACTTTTGAAGATATGAACAAAAGAATATCAATTCACCAATGTATTGATTATTTGGAATTGCAACGCAATTTATTGGACGAGAGGGAACGAGAACTACTTTCCAATGAGTTAGTTAGTCGGTTGCTTTATGATGAACATAGTAAAATGATTATTGAACGTACCAAGCCGGATGAGTTGATATATGAAGATAAAGGGACTATTTTTAGTATGTTAAGAGGTGTCATTCCAATATCCAAAATCATGGTCAAATCACTTAATGATGAGCAAAAGGCAAAGCAGATTCAGCTGACGGATTTTCAGGTTGGCTCAGGTGGTATATGCAAGATGCTTTATTTTAATAATGGAATTAAAGTTAAAGAATATATAATGGAAATAAATAAAATGACTTATTCTCATTTAAATTTAGATATTGTACTTGAGTTAAATGATATTGATTCAGTTGATAAAGAATATGTTGTATATTCGGAAACGGTGCGAGGATTTGGAAATATGTATCCAAAGATATATTTTTCTTCGGATGAAAAGATTATTATAACAAAAGTAAAATAAAAAGATTGAGTATATTGTTTCTTAAAATATGAAGAATTTCAAATACTCATATTGCATTTTATATGTTAACATTTTATAATTAGCCTATGGCAACAGTTTGGCAACAACCATTCAGTAGGTCGAAATAATCATTGTAATTTATATAAAAATATGCCCTATATTGGAATAAAACTTAAACAAAATAAGTTAATTCAGTTCTGGGACATATAGAGTTTGAGTAATTTGATATCCCAGGGCAATCCCCTTTATCCTCAAGGGGCAAAACTCTTTAGCTTAGGGAATGAATAAAATAACGAGAAAATAAAGACCTTGTAGAGCGGAAAAACCGTTGATATGAGGTCTTTTTCTTTTACTTGAAACCATGGAAAAAGCCTTGAAAATAGAGGAATATCGAGAGATAAGAGAGAGCAAGCCAAGACCTTGAAGGAAGTCCTAAGAAGCCTTGAAAGAGAAATAAGGGCTGAGAAAAGTGATTTCTTCGGTGAATTGGAAAATTAAATTCCAGTCCATTCACGGGCATGCGGACGAAAAGTTGGACTGTGTAATGCCTGATATGTTATGAGGTACAC
>ERZ1027266.884-NODE-884-length-18191-cov-5.956330_pt1 | contig 18191 bp, 9 predicted proteins | sample MGYA00519257_ERZ1027266 | MGnify/ENA primary metagenome ERZ1027266 (study PRJEB26926, sample SAMN06164683) | human gut metagenome | biome: ENVO:00009003; feature: ENVO:2100002; material: ENVO:00002003 | host: Homo sapiens | place: USA | collected 2012 ... | reverse complement strand
CGTTATCCCTTTTGGACTTAAAACTCTAAGTTTATTGTAACACAATAATTAAACTGATACAATACTGATTGTAGCAACCGGAAATTAGTTTTAAAAACAAAAAAAGACTAAATGGGATAAAATTATCAAATCTGAAATCCGAAAAGATTTTGTTGATTTGAGCGTGAAAGGAGAGGATTAGGATGAAAAAAGAAAAGAAAAAGTCTGTTTTAACAAGAATCATACCTTATGCAGGGAAAAGAAAATACATGCTTTTTTTGGCAATGGCTTTTTCGGCTTTGTCGGGAATCCTGTTGCTGATGCCTATGTGGTATATTCACAATATTATAAAAAATGTGATCTTGAATGGAAATGTAAATTACACCATGATAAGAGAAAATATAGCATATGCGGTAATATTTCCTTGTGTAGGACTTGGTTTATATGTTTTGGCAGGAATTTTTTCACACCTTTTTGCATTTGAAGTTGAAGAAAATATTATAAAGATCAGTGTGAAAAAACTGTTAGATAAACCGTTGGGGTATTTTATGAACAAAGAAAGCGGGAAACTGCGCGGGATCATTATAAACGGCGCAGGTGAAACGCACAATGTCTTGGCGCATCAGCTCCCGGACATTGCCTCGACATTTGTTTCTCCGGTTGTCATATTAGTCTTTTTGTTTTTATTTGACTGGAGGTTAGGATTGACAAGTCTTATCCCTGTTTTTATCGGCTTTATTTTTATGGCGACAATGCTGAATGCTCAAGGGAAGAAAAACAGAGAAGAATACTATAAACAGATCAATACATTGTCTGCCGAGACAGTTGAATATGTCAGAGGAATCCCGGTAGTAAAAACATTCGGTCAGAGCGTGGAAAGTTTTAAGCGTCTTTATACTTCTATTATTGTTATGAAGGACAGCGTCTTGAAAATGACTATGGGATACAGAAATAAAATGTCTATGTTTGAAGCGACTTCGGGTTCGACGGCGTTTTTTCTTGTTCCGGCTGCTTTGTTTATTATTGCAGCGGGAGAAAATCCGCATGAAGTTGTCGCTGATTCGATCATATACTTTTTGATCGGACCGATTTTCGGAGTTCTTATTATGCGTACTGCGACAATCAGTCAATATCTTTATTTTGCAGAACTGGCTCTTGATAAAATAGAAGATATTCTTGAGTATGATGAGATGGCTTACGGGAAAGAAGATCAGACGACAGGCGGGATCGAATTTAAAAACGTTTCTTTTTCTTACGGAAGTGAAAAAGTATTAGATAACATTTCTTTCAAAGTAAATCGAGGTGAAACAGTGGCGCTGGTCGGACGTTCGGGAAGCGGAAAGACGACAATCGCCCGTCTTGCCGCAAGATTTTACGATGCAGATGAAGGGGAAGTTTTATTGGGCGGAAGCAATATAAAAGAATATGATAAAACTTCGCTTATGCGGAAAATTTCATTTGTGTTTCAAAATGCAAGGCTTTTTAAAATGAGCCTGAGAGAAAATCTTCTGTGTGGGAAGGAAGATGCCATTGATAAAGAGATTGAACAGGCGCTTTTTGATGCGGGAGCAAAAGAGATTGTGGACGGTCTAAAAGATGGATTGGAGACAGTGTATGGAACGAAAGGTACATATTTTTCAGGAGGAGAAGCGCAGCGGCTCGTGATCGCCAGAGCTTTTTTAAAGGATGCGGAATATGTGATACTGGATGAAGCCACCGCTTTTGCAGATCCTGAAAATGAACGCATTATACAGGAATCTTTCAAAAAGTTAGCTGAAAATAAAACGACATTGCTGATTGCACATCGGCTTTCGACAGTTGTAAATGCAGACAAAATTCTCGTAATCGAAAAGGGGCGTATTGCAGAAGAAGGAAAACACGAAGCGCTTTTAGAAAAAAACGGAATATACAAGTCGCTTTGGGATGAATACCGGAGATCTGTCAACTGGAAGATTGGAGGTAAAAATGATTAATTATTTGTAACTGTTCAGAACCCACTTAGTTGAAAATGATATCAGGGTTCCCAGATAGAGCTTCACGGATTGCTGTATAGGCATTAATTCCATGCTTATGAGCAGTCCCGATATAGCTCATGATTGTAAGATATTCCTGTGCTCCCTCTTCACTCCGAAAACAACCGGACACTTTAGTTTTTACTTTTATCATTCTGAGGTCTCGCTCAGCCTGGTTGTTATCAAACGGAACACTGAGATTCTTTATAAATAGGCAGACTGATTCCTTGTAATTCTCTAGCCTACCGACTAAATTTAATACTTTGGTCTTTTTCTTACGACCACGCTTTTTACTTGTGGATTCCGGTAATGGATTCTCTTCATAAGCTTGTTGGATGATTTCATCATACCGTTTATCAAATTTATGAAGATAATAATAGCTGACAGCTTCTTTTTCCTGTGCTACAACTTTATCCTTCACTTTCTTCATTTCAAGAAGAAGGTTTTTGAACTCCTTTACCCAGGTTTGTTCCGGATGGTTTTCTTCTATGTCATTCAGTTCACGCAGTAAATGGGCGCAGCAGATAGCATGAAGGCAGTCTGAGTACTTCCAATAGGAACCCCAGCAGTCATGCACCGTGATTCCATGAAATTCCGGAAGGATTCCGGCATCATTCATACCAAGCCAGCCACGCTTTGGGTTGATGCTAAGGAATGTAAATAGAGCATCTGAGGCATTGTGAACCCACCATGTTTTGCCGTCAACTCTGGTTCCGGTTTCATCACAATGAATGAGACCAAGTGCTATCATGCGCTTTCTGATTTTCTCATAAGTATCAGAAAGAAGACCTGCACATCGGGTCACCATGTTCTTGATGGTTCCGGTAGCCAGCGGAATATTAAATACACTGCTAAGAATTTCATGAGTACGGTTTACGCTGACAGCACCAACGGTATTAAGTGCTACAACAAGAGCCTGTAGATTTTTTCCATACTGCACAGTTGCTTTGATATCCTTCGGAAATGTTCCCTGCTTATCACCACCGTGCATAGGACAGTCCTTCACAAGAACAAGTTCATGTGCAATGACATTAACGGTAAAATCTGTATCCAATTCATGACGTGTTTCTTTTACACATGTTTTTTCCAGACATGAATCGTGATAAGGGCAGTTGGTGCAGTCCGAGTGCATATGGTGTTTCACCTCATTCGGATCTGCAAGGACAGAAAGATACACACCATTGTGTCCATCCTGTGCACCCTGCTTCTTTCCGCTTTTACCACGAAGGCTCCTGTCCTTATTAACCGGTGGCTTCTTCAATCCGTCACTTGAAGGTGGTTTCGAACTATTCTTGGAGTTTTTGTTTAACTGCTCCTGAAGATTCTTGATGGTCTGTTGGAGTGAATCAACTGTTGCGTTTAGCTGAGCAAGCTGTTCAATCATTGCTGTATTCTGAGCACGCAAATCTGCATTTTGTTCGAGCAGATTTTGAACGAGTTCAACCGTAATGTTTATTGGCATCCAGACCACCTTCTTTCCTGATTTTATGCTTATATTTTACAGGAAAACCAAGAAAAAAGCGAATCAGGACTAATTTGCCTATGGTCAAAATGACGGTGGATAAGTATCAGTTTTCAAGGCTCAGATGTTGCTAAATTTATTCAAAAGCTGTAGGTTACAGCCTTGAAACATGATTGTTTTAATTATTTGTGGAGTAATCCACAACAAACCAATTTCCGTAAGAACTGTGGTTTGATTATCCACAGATTACAGGAAACACAATGCAAAACAGAAATATTAATTTCTCTGTTTTGTACAAATGTTACTTTAACCCAATTAGGGGTTCTGAATAGTTACAATTATTTTATGAAAAAATATGCGATGTCGCAGACCGGAGCAAACAATTTAAGAAAAGCTGTTTTTTCCCGTACGATTTTAAATTTGACGAAGATGTTTCCGCCGATGATTGCATTTATGTTTATATTTCAATCGCTAAGCGATATGGATACTGCGGAAGAGGCGATAGCATTAACACCACAAAATTATGTACTTATTATATTGGCAATGCTTTTTGTTATGTTTTTTGTTGCAAGATGGGACTATACCCGTCTATATACGAACGTTTACAGTGAGAGCGCAAATGTCAGAGTCGATATTGCCAATAGATTGAAAAAATTACCGTTATCGTATTTTGGAAAAAGAAACATATCAGATTTGGCTGCGACGATGATGGGAGATATGTCGCTGTATGAAGAAATTTTTTCTCATGCAGTTCCGCATATATATGCTACCGGGATTTCAACAACGATCATTTCTGTTTTGATTCTTAACTATAATTTGAAACTTGGTCTGGCAGCGCTTTGGGTGATCCCCGTTTCTCTTTTGATTTTCTTTTTATCAAAAAATAAGAGAAAGAAAAGTAATGAAAAATGGGTAGAACAAAACAGAGAGGTACTTGATGATCTTCAGGAAACGATAGAACAGATTCAGGAGATAAAATCCTATAACATGGAAGAAAAAGCAAAAAAGCAATTTTTTGAAAAATTACAGAAAAGCACAAAATTAAAAGGCACTATTGAAATTGTAACAGGTGTCGCAGTGGCTTTTTCGGGAATGCTTCTGAAAATGGGAATCGTAACAGTGGCAGTTACAGGCGCGCAAATGCTTTTTGCAGGGGAAATTAATATCTTCGTATATATCGTATTTCTTATCATGACTGCAAGTATCTATCTTCCGATAGAAGGGATCATAGCCTTTATGGGGATGATCGATATGCTTGACAGTGTTGTAGGCAGAATAAAAGAAATAAAAACGATGCCGATCCAAGAGGGGGAATCAAAGTTTCATCCGAAAAATTATGATATAGAATTTAAAGACGTTTCATTTGGATATGAGGATTATTCGGTTGTCAGGAATGTAAGTTTTACGGCAAAACAAGGAGAGGTAACGGCGCTCATCGGGGCATCCGGAAGTGGAAAGACTACTCTTACAAAGCTTGCCGCAAGATTTTGGGATATTAATAAAGGAAAGATTTTGTTAGGAGGAGAGGACATAAGTAAAGTAGATCCTGAAGCGCTGCTGAAGAACTTTTCTATTGTTTTTCAGGAGGTAGTGTTATTTAACACAAGTATCAAAGAGAATATAAGGATCGGGAAAAAAGGTGCGACAGATGCTGAAATTTTTGAGGCGGCTAAAATAGCAAGATGCGATGAATTTATCGAAAAAATGCCAAATGGAATAGAGACTGTAATAGGTGAAAACGGAGAACGGCTTTCAGGAGGGGAAAGGCAAAGAATTTCCATTGCACGAGCCATACTGAAAGATGCTCCGATCATATTGATGGATGAAGCAACCGCATCTTTAGATGTTGAAAATGAAAGTCTTATTCAGGAGGCGTTGTCGGAGCTGATCAGAGAAAAAACAGTGATTGTGATAGCTCACAGAATGAGAACGATCCGAAGCGCTGATAAAATCGTTCTTCTGAACAACGGAGAAATCGAGGCGATAGGAAATGATAAAGAAATGTATGAACGGTCGGCCGCATATAGAAAAATGCTATCCGATTCTAAAATAGAACAAACAGTTACAGTTAATTAAAGCTATTATCCGAAGTGGATTTATTTGATACTGCAATGCTTAACATGATTCGTATAGTTGGGAGAAAAAGATAATGGATAAAAAAGAAAAAACAGGCGTACTAAATGTGAGAGACTTGGTAAATGTCGGATTATTTTCCGTGTTGATTTTTATTGCTACGTTTCTTTCTGGGATGATCGGTTTTATTCCGGTCTTAATGCCGGTCGTTCCGTTCGTTTATGGGATTGTGTCAGGGCCGGTATACATGCTTTATTCTACGAAGATTAAAAAAGCAGGGATGCTTTTCATTCAGACGATCGTAGTAACACTTGCATTTGTGGCAACCGGACATGGACCGTGGGTACTGTTTACGGCAGTTATCGGCGGTTTACTGGGAGAAGTTGTCCTAAGGAATGGACGGTATAAAAGTGTAAAGCATACAAGACTTGCTTTCAGCGTACAGTCCATATATGGACTTGGAAACTGGCTTCCGATTTATTTTGCGAGAGATGCCTATATCCGGCAGATGCTTGATATGGGGTACGGGGAAGAATATACACAAAAAATGATGAGTGTTTTGCCGAACTGGACGCTTCCGCTGATTGTGATTTTAGGAATGCTCGGCGCGTACATAGGCTGCACGATAGGCATAAGAATGTTGAAGAAACATTTTGTAAAAGCAGGCATGGCAGAGGAGGTATAGCGTGCACAGTGAAAAATTTAAACTGGATTTTCGGACGAAAATGTTGATGTCATTGTGTCTTTCGTATACTCTGATCCTGGGAAATATACAAACGAAATTTTCGATTGTGGCGGCAGCTTATTCGCTGCTGCCATATGTATTTTTACTCTTGAACAGGGAAAAGAAAGCGGCGGTAAAAGGAATCCTGTTTATTATGGCTGCTTACATCATTCAAAAAGAATGGGTGTTTTCAGCCGGTGGTTTTTGGGGATCTTTATTTCTTTTTATTACGATGATGTTTTTGCGGCTTCTTCCGGGATTTGTGATGGCGAGATTTGCTCTTGCTTCATCTACAATGAGCCATATGACGTCAGCGCTTAAAAAAATGCATTTTCCGGTTGTGTTGATCATCCCGATTACGGTTATGGCAAGATTTTTTCATACGGCGAGAGAAGATTATAATCAGGTAAAAGACGCAATGTATTTACATGGTCTTACAAACAGACGCCTCTTTTTTCATCCTGTAAAGCTTTTTGAATACAGAATGGTTCCATTATTTATGGTGCTTACAAAAACAGCAGATGATGTTGCCGTATCGGCGATGACGCGAGGACTGAAAATCCATGGGAAAAGAACGTATATCGGCGAAAGCAGGTTTTGTATGAGAGACTACATTTGTTTTTTGCTTATGCTCGTGTTGATAGGATTTTATATAGGAGGGAAATATGTTTGCGTGTAGAAATTTAAATCTGTCATATAAAGGAAACAAAATACTAAAAGATATACATTTTCATATTCCTGAAGGAACGGTTTTTTGTATAACGGGAGAATCCGGATCCGGCAAAAGCAGTTTATTAAAAGTAATCAATGGGATCATCCCTGAGATTACCGAGGCGGAAATTTCAGGAGAAATAAAATTAAACGATATGCGGTTAAATGAGATGGATATTGCACAGAGAAGCCGGTATATTTCGACCGTATATCAAAATCCGAAAACACAGTTTTATTGCGTTGAGTCTACGGATGAACTGGCGTTTCCTTTGGAAAACAGAAATCTGCCGAAGGATGAGATGGTTAAGATAATAAAAAAATATACGGAGCTGCTCGATACGGAAAAGCTTTTAAACAGAAATATTTTTTCACTGTCAGGCGGAGAAAAGCAGCTTATGGCAATTACAAGTGTGATGACGATGGACAATCAAGTATATCTTTTCGATGAGCCGTCGGCTTCTTTGGATCATCATTCGATCGGTCTTTTGAAAAAATGCATCGCCGAGCTGAAACGAAAAGGGAAAATCGTGATAATTGCCGAACACAGACTGTATTATCTGAAAGAGATCATGGATTATCTGGCTGTTTTAAAAGAAGGAAAACTGGAAATGATCTCTGTGGAAGACTTAGATCATGACAAGATCTGCAGACTGAAGGAGACGTATGCCTTAAGGAGTTTTGAAGAAATCAGGAAAGAAGAGCTGTTATCGGATAATCCCTGCTATCAGATCCAGATGCTGAACAAAACGAAAAACGGAGAAAAGGATAAGAATATTTTAAAATGTAAAAATTTTGCACAAAGCTTTAAAAATACGAAAATCATGGATATCGGGGAAATCGGATTTTCGGAAGGAATATATTTTATTATAGGAGAGAATGGAGTCGGGAAGTCCACATTCATTAAAAAGATGGCAAAACTGCTGAAAGGAAAAGGAAAATCTTTTTACTGCGGGAATGAAATAAAAAGATCTTATGAATATATCTCCATGGTGATGCAGGATGTAAATTATCAGATATTCACAGAATCTGTATGGTCGGAAATATCCATCGTCAGTCAGGACGATGCAAAAAAGGAGCGGGTGTTGAAAGAGTTGATGCTTTATGACAAGAAAGACAGTCATCCACAATCTTTGTCCGGAGGAGAAAAGCAAAGACTTATGATCGCACTCGCTATAGTAAGTTTGAAACCGATCGTGATATTAGACGAGCCGACAAGCGGGCTTTGTAAAGGGCAGATGATATCTATTATCAAATATTTACAAAAGATGAAGGAAGAAGAGAAGACAGTAATTGTAATAACTCATGATTACGAATTTATAAAAGAATGTAAAGGAGTTGTCTATGAATTTTTAAATACAATTTAAATACAAACTTTTTGTAAATATTGGACTTTCAGGAATTAATAAGAAAAATATTGTTATGTACATGGAGCGGTTAAACGGTACATTGAAGTGGAAAGGGGAATAATATATGCTTTACAAAAGCATGTTTCAAAGTAAAACAATATAAGAGCCATGCAGTTTTATATACACGGAAGGAGGGAATATACAGTTAATATAAGGCAACAGTTATTTCACCGGAACACAATTTAAACATCGGTTAATGTATCCGAATTAAATTAAAAGAAAAGGGAGAAAACACATGAAACAATTTGTAAAGAAAAAAGTAAGTTTTGTTATGGTAATGATCATGGCTGTGATAACCGTAATCTCCATGTCGCTGCCGATGGCAGTGTTTGCGCAAGGGGGGGGGTATACGCTAACGCTGAAAAATGAGGGGAGTACGCCCCATACTTTTCAGATATATCAGATTTTTTCGGGAGATTTAGATGAAAGCAAAACCCTTTCTAATATTCAGTGGGGAACGGGAATTAAAGAAGCTTCAAAAGAAACTTTGGGAACTGCGGCTGAAAAAGCGCAAACTTTAACCGGCGAATCAGAAGCAAAAGAATTCGCAAAGACGATCCAAGAGCATTTAAATGAAGATAATAAACTTGAGGTACGCGTAGAAAAAAATGATTCGACAACTGTTGCAAATTTAAATGCAGGTTATTATCTTATTAAAGATAAGGAGGGAAGTCAGACACAAACACCTCCAAACTCAGCGTATACGTCATACATTTTGAAAGTAGTAGGCAATACGACTGCTAAAACAAAATTAGATGTGCCGGAACTTGTAAAAAAAGTGCAGGAAAATAGTAAGAAGGATATCGAGGGAAACGGGTGGCAGGATGCCGCCGACTATAACATAGATGAGGTGATTCCTTATAAACTTACGGGTACATTGCCGAGCAATTATGCAGAGTACGAAACGTATTTTTATGAGTTCAATGATACAATGTCTGCAGGATTAACATTTGATAAAATGTCTGTAAAGGTTACGGTAGACGGTACGACGTTAACGGCAGATCAGGATTATAGCCTGATAGTGCATTCGGATACTAATAGCTTTCAGGTCCGCTTTGAGAACTTGAAGGCGATTCAAAGTGTGATGATAACTTCCACAAGTCAAATTGTCGTGGAATACAAATGTAGATTAAACGGAAATGCTGTAATTGCCGGAAACGGAAATCCTAATACAGCGTATCTTGTATATTCTAACAACCCAAATCAGAGCGGAGGCGGCGACCACGGAAAAACTCCGGAAGATAAAAATGTCGTATTTACATATAAAGTAGTAGTAAATAAGAAAGATGAAGAGAATCACTCGTTACAAGGTGCACAATTTGAGTTGCGGAAGATAGTAAATGATCAAGACGAAGGAACAAAAATAGACACAGTTACTGTTACGGAAGGAACTAAGTTTAATTTTAAAGGATTGGATGCAGGAAAGTATAAGTTAATAGAAACAGTGACTCCATCCGGGTATAATACGATTCAGCCGATTATTTTTACGATTGAAGCCACATATGACGAGGAATCGGATGATCCGCAATTAACATCTTTGACAGGACAGACGGAAGGAGAAATAGTTTTTATACGAAAGACAGAAGAAAGGGAAGACTCTCTGTCAACAGATGTAATTAATAAGAAAGGCATTCAGCTTCCGGAGACAGGTGGAATGGGAAGATATTTAATATATACATTAGGAACGATCTTCGTATTAACCGCTCTGGGATATACAGTGTATAAAAGAAACAGAAAACATACTGAAAAATGATGTTTAAGATTAAAAAATATATACCTGATATAGTAGTTGCGATCATTTTGATTGCTGGGATAGGCTTGTTGGCCTATCCCACGATCGGTGATTATATCAATGCGCTGCATTCTTCAAAAGCGATAGGAAGTTATGTAGAAAAGACGAAAGATTTATCCAAGGAAGAAAAAGAAAACTTGTTAAGAGAAGCAAGAGAATATAATGAAAGTCTGGTTGGTAAAGTCAATCGATATTATTTGAATGAAGAAGAAAAAAAGAGATATGCTCATATCCTTGATATAACAAAAACCGGTATTATGGCATATGTAGAAATACCGAAATTAAATATATATATGCCTGTTTATCATGGCACGGATGAAGGCGTGCTGCAGATAGCGGCAGGTCATCTGCCGGGCAGTTCCCTGCCTGTAGGAGGAGAAAATACCCATAGTCTTATATCCGGACATAGGGGATTGCCTTCTGCGAAATTATTTACGGATATTGATAAGTTAAAAAAGGGCGATTTATTTTTCATACACGTATTTGATGAGGTTCTGGCATATAAGGTAAATCAGATAAAAATCGTACTTCCCGATGATGTGGAAACTTTGGAGATAGAAAAGGGAAAAGATTATGTAACTTTGATCACATGCACCCCTTACGGAGTGAATTCCCACAGACTTCTTGTGCGGGGAGAACGTACTGTTTATAAGCAATCAGAATCGAAAATAGAAGATATGATCAAAAAAAATAATCTGAAGTATATCATGTTGACGGCAGGAGTTATTCTGGCTCTGATCGGCATGACAGTTCTGGTATCGGTATTTCTGATAAAGAGAAGAAAGAGGAGGAAGTTGAATGAAAAATAAGAGAATAAACCTATTGCTTATTCTATGTTTTAGTCTGATATTTTTTATAACTTCTTTCGATTGCGCGTATGCGGCAGAGGAGAACGGCAGTTTGAATATTATACTAACTTATGAACGGCAAGCGATAGACGGCGCCGAATTTTCTGTTTATCAAGTTGCTAAGTGGAATGAAAAAGAGAGTCGGCATACAGTAAAAGCGCCGTTTCGATGGAACGGGGATTTTGTAAATATTAAAACGGCTGACGATCAGTTAAAATTATCGCTTTATTTTGAAAAGCAAAGCCGTAATATAAAAGAAATGATGAAAGGGGAAACCGGAGACGACGGTACGGCAAAATTTACAGATTTGAAAGATGGGATTTATCTTGTGGTACAGACAGGATCATCCGGAAAAGCAAAAGACTTTACTAATGTACAGCCTTTTTTAGTTATCATTCCTCAATTTGAAAATGGAATCCAGAACAGGGTGGTGAATGCAAAACCGAAAACTGAGATACAAAGGAAAGAAAAACCCGAGATACCTCCACAAACACCACCGGATCTATCTCCTAAAAAACGTCCTCAAACAGGAGATATTACAAATATGTTTCGGTGGAATGGAGTCTTGATGTTAAGCAGCGGTATGCTGCTGCTGTTTTTCAGGATCAGGCAAAAAAGCAAAATAGGGGAGGAGAGCGTTGATGAAAAAGAATAATTTGCTAATAAAGCTTTTAACCCTGTTAATAATTATAGCTGCTGTCCTGCCGGTGTTTTATATGCCTGCATATGCGGTGGAAGAAGAGTATGGAACACAAGATATATCTGATCATGGGATAAGCGAACAAGGAGAAAACATCACTTCTTCCGAATCGGAAACATCGTATGTTGAAGAGGGAAACAATGTATTTGACATCGTTCCGAAAGGATATACATTGAAAGCGGTTCAAACAAGGTCTGTTGAGTTTATCATACAGTATCCCCCGGGGCAGCCGACAGGAAATGTAACATACGAATTGAAGAAAGAAATAAATAACCGGGAAATAGTAGTAAAGAGAGGAACACTAAATAAGTCACAGAAAAAAATTACTTTTAAAGATTTAGAATTAAATACGCCATATAAGTTTTATTTGACAAAAGTTCCGAATGGATATGGAAAACCGGACGGTTCTGTGGCAGAGTTTTATTTTGACAACGACGGGATTCATTTTACAAAAGGTGAATCAGGTATTGCTTTGACGATGACTACTGCGTATGTTCATTTTATTGTACAGAATACTTCCGGACTGCCTGTAGGAGGAGTAGTACGATATGCATTAAATAAAGTGAAAGGTAATCAAGAAACTCAAATTAAGGCAGGAACGGCAGACAGGGCAACCGGGAAAATTATTCTTGAAAAATTAGAGTGGAACACTCCGTATAAACTTTATTTGAGAACAGTTCCAAAAGAATATGAAAGACCGAACGATTCCGTGGCAGAGTTTTATTTTGACAGTGAAGGGATTCACTTTATAAAGGGAAGTACAGCCGTTGTTTTAAAGAAGAATAATGAGCAGAACAACAACGGACAGGACGCCCCATTGGAGGAAGGACAATATTATGGATTTACAGGAGAAGACAGCAGAATAAAAATATCGAAGGAGTATAATATAGCGACAGGTACAGATGCATTTTGCTTTGGCGCTAACAAGGATTTTCCTAACTTTGGTAATAAAGCTGTTTACAATGAATTAAGTACCAGCGCCGAAACGCTCTTTCAATTAGCGGAAAATCCGAGGAAGAAAAATCCGAAAGAACTTTATGATTCAGTAAGAAAGGTGATTTATTATTGCGAAATGCATAAAAAAGAACTTTTAACTGACCATCAATTAGGCAGCGATGCATTCTGGTTTGGAAGCAATGATAAAGAAAAAGGATATTATAAGGCTTTGCAGGAGGCAATCTGGTATTATTCAGATAGTATTGACGGCTTGAAAAGCTATTCATCTGGCAGTGTGGGTTATCATATTATGAAAAAAGCAGTTAAACACATTATTCAAGAAAGTGAGAAAGTATCGGATGAAGATATGGAATGTGTAAAGCTTAAAATGTATAATTCTTCTATGCTGGGCGATCACAACAGTCCGCTCCAACCGTTAATTGCGTTTGAAATAATAAACAAAACAGATATAAAGGTGCAAAAAGTCAATAAAAGCGGTGAAAGTCTGGAAGGGGCTGCGTTCAGACTGGAAAAACTGGGGGATGCATCGTTCACCCCGGTAGAAATGGGAAATGAATCAGCTATTTCGGATTTTACGTTTAAATGTTTGGACGCAGGAGAATACCGTCTTACAGAAATCAAAGCGCCATCAAATTATATTCCTTTGGAAGAACCGATTCTATTTACAATAATAGAAGAAAGCAGCGGTGTATTTAAAATTAAATTAAATACAGAGAATTCTAAAGTAACGTTAGAAGAGGGGACGTTGACGATTAAAGTTGCAAATGAAAAGACTGTAACGACAGAGATCACTGTGGATAAAAAATGGTTTAGAGCTGACGGAACTGAGTTTCACCCTCAGGATGGGGAGATTTCTTATAATCTGATACAGGTTTTGACTACGGAAGGAGGGGAATCTTCCGAAAAAATATATAAATCGGGAGAAACATTGACAAGTCAGGACGGTTGGCAAAAAACTTACTCAAATCTGCCGGAGGCAGACATAAACGGCAATGGAGAAAAAGGAATCTGCACGTATTATGTGAAGGAGATTTTGATTGCAGATTATAGTACAAGCTACAGTAACGGCAGCGTCGGTGAATCAGAAGATCCGTCGGCCGCGGCGCTTTCGTCGGGAACTATCACTGTTAAAAATACGGAAAAGATGAAATTCATATTACCTGAAACAGGTGGAACGGGACGTGGGATTCTGTACATTGCAGGAGTGTTTCTGTTAGGGATTTCTATGTTTCTGTTAGGCAATAAAAATAGTTCTTTTTATGAATGCTTACATAAGAAAGGGTGACTTTTGTATGAATTTGGATGAGCGGGATTTAAAAAAGATCAAATCTTTACATGTTATGTTGAAAATGCCAATATGGATATTGGAAAAAGAAACAAATAAAGTTTTAAAAAGCTATGAATCAATTTATAAGCATCCTATTTCTTACGGATTCAAAGAAAAGAATATCTCAGAAGAAACAGTGCAGTTCTACAGTGGAATATTAAATGAAATTTTTTTGTGCCTGTGGTATAAGGATATAAAAATAGTAATAGGCGCTTTTAGAATTAATAATGTTACAAGGGCAGATTTTTCACATGTTTATAATAATATGGATGATGAAAATAAGAAAAATTTGTCAGAAACCGAGTGTTGGGAATATTATGAAGCGCTTCCGGTATATCCGTTGGGGGATATCAGAGATTATTTGATCCTTTTAGGGTTTTTGTTTGATATGGATCTGGAAGATATCTATTCGGAAGGATTGCACGAGCAAGTAGCGAAAAACAAGTTAGAACTGGAGAAAAAGCCATCTGAAGAAGAGGTATATGACACTTTCCGTGTAGAGCGATATACATTTTATTATGAAAATAAGATCATGAACCTCGTAAGTCAGGGAGATATTCAATTATTAAAAAGTGGTCTTACAGAATTAGGAACGAGTGTTTTACCGATTTTAACGAGCAGTTCTTTAAAGACGGAAAAAAACTATACTGTTATTATTTTGGAAAAGCTGGCATCGTTGGCGATTCAGGTAGGAAAGGATATCGTGTCAGTAATCAGGCTGAGAAACTTCTATATCAAAAAGGTAGAAGAGCAAACAGAATTTGTAGGAGTTTTGGCTACGAGAGACAGCGCGATCATTCATTTTACAGAAGAACTTCACGGTGTATCGAATCAGGCAAGAACATCCCTCATCCGGTGTGTTCTGCAATATATTAATCTGAAAATCTATGATAACATCAAGGTGACGGAGCTTGCAAAACAATTTTATTTATCAGAAAGCGCGCTTCGCAGCAGATTTAAAGAAGAGATGGGAATGCCTGTTAATGAATATGTAAATAAAAGAAAGATAGAAGAATCAAAGATGATGATCTGGTCTGGAATTCCGGCAGGAGAGATAGCAAGGCGCTTGAGTTTCTATGATCTGTCTCATTATTATCGTACGTTTAAAAAATACACAGGCGTGACACCACAGCAGTTTAGAGATACAAATATTATAGGACAGGAAATGTAATAATAGGCGAAAAGTTTGAGTAAAATCAGCTTTTCGCCTGTTTTGTTTTTGTAAATATCGGGTGTTTGGTAATTAAGAAGAAAAAAATGTTGTTATGTACACGAGGTAGTCAAACGGTACATTGAAGCGGGGGGGGGAATAATATATGCTAACTCTAAAGCAAAATAATATAAAAGCTATACAGTTTTATATACACGGAAAGGAGGGGGGATATCAGATAGGAGGATTTATGGAAACGTTAAGAAAAATTATTGAAGAAAAAAAGCGAAAGGGAGAAGAAAAAAAGCCGTATTATGGAATACGCAAACTAAGCGTAGGTATAGTTTCCTGTATGTTGGGCCATCTTCTCTTTTTTGCATCGCCTGTAGTTGTAAGCGCTGTTGAAGCAACTCCGGAAGATGTAAGCATCATTCAGATGCAGTCGGTGAAAGGCGAAGCGATCGAAAGATCAGCGACGTTGGTTGCCGTTACCGGAGCGACAGGTATCAGGGCGGCTTCCGGAAACATAGATTCGGAGAATTTGGGATATGCTCCGAATGCAAAGTATAGTTTTCAGGATTTAAAATTCGATCCTGAAAAGCTAAGTAAAACCAATTCCGCGCGGCAGATCCAATTTAAAATCTACGGAAAGCACAATATTGCCGCTTCAACAGATAACTGGAAGATCAATCTTCAAATCGATGAAAGAATCGCAAAACATGTAATAGGAATCGAAGTTGAACCAAAAAGGCTGACAGAAGCAAATCCAAGACCGATCAGAAGAGCGCTTACGAGAAAAAGCGATACGATAGGGCGAATGACAAATATATGGGAAGTAAATTATATCAGATCTGAAAACGGAGTGTTTGCAGGAGGAGAGACGACAGATACTCAGACTGCGCATAATGGAATTATTTATCTTGATAAACCGCTGAATAAAATTCTTGAAGAAATCGGAGATGAAAATCTGACAAACGAACGGCTCTTTTACAGAATTTATTTGACAAGCGTTCAAGATAAAGGAGCTATTGTTCCGGGCATTGCTTCTACAGGATTTTTCAAAATTAACGGTCTGGATATCCAGATCGAAACGATAGAATCTAGCGGCAATGAAAAATGGTTTAAGCATGCGGCTGTTGAAGGCAGATATGTAAGAAGTGATAAGTTTAAAAATCCTGGCGGAGCGATTAATCAAAACGGAGCTATCGTCGTAGATCATAAGATATCGAAGAATACTAACTTTGCTTATATAAGCGCAAAGAACAAACCGTGGACTCTTGAGTATGGAGTCGATCCGAGATTGGTAAAATATATTGGAGGTATCGAGCTTTATTACATGGATGCAGCTGATTATGTGAATCCGGATTATTCTCTAAAAAACAAAGCAAATCGCAAAGTTCGAGATTTGTCGATCGTAAGAACAGCAGGTCATAAAAAATATGGTTATGGTGATATTACAGAGAATCAGTTTACGCAAATAGTAGATGTTCATGGAGGACGACCCGAACCGATCACGATAAGATATGTCTATAAGCTTAATAAGCCAATCAATGAAATTTTGGAGGAATTAAGAAGAGAAGCCGGAGTAGAAGAAGGAGAAGCGTTTGGTAAAGATTTTATATTCAGCGCATGGATTACAGATAAAACAAAAGATGCTCTGATAACGAATACATACGGTACAGGCTACTATAGAATTCAGGATATTGACGGTGATGGAAAGCTTGATGAGGAGGAAGCAAATAATGAGCAAAGTCCTTATATCGGCGTTCCGAAAATTACAGCTCCTTATGAAGGTGATAATAAAGTAAAAGCTGTTGTGCATTTAAATGAAAATGCCGGAAAGGGAAATAAAGCTCAGCTGATCAATAAAAACGGAGTTGTCGTTGCTACAATTAATAATGTAGATGCAGAGGAAAACGGCATACCAAAAACAATAGATAGAGAACTTGAATTTACGGTTACTGATTCAAGTGTATTAGGTGAAGCAGGAGATAAACTTACCGTTAAGATCATTCCTTCAGATGAAAGGTATGAGAAAGCGGAAGAAGCAGAAACAAAGGTAAAAGAAGCGCCAAAAGCAGTCAAAGATCCTCTCAGAGTTGTCAAAGGAAAGGATTTAACAGAAGATACGGTATTAGCGAAAAAAGGAGTAGAAAATTCAAATAAAATGCCGGGAGGAACAACATATCGGTGGAAAACTGCTCCGAATACAAGTCAGGCAGGAAATACGACCGGGATAGTGTCAGTAACTGTTCCTGACAGAGAAGAAGCTTTTGAAGTAACTGTTCCTATTGAAGTGTTTTTAGCGGATGCAGATAAATATACTCCGCAGACAACGTCGATTATTAAAGAGTATGGAACATCAACGACAGAAGAGGAAATTATAGGCGCGGTAACAGTGCCGGGATATCCGGAAGATACAGTGGATGAACTGGAAATAGCACTTGATAATGCAACTCAGATTCCGGATGGGAATACAGCAGGGGATTATCCTGTAGATGTAACAGTTACTTATCCGGATGGAAGTGAAGATAAAGTACAAGTAACAGTTACAGTAAAAGAACAAAAAGATAATGAGAAGTATATTCCGGAATTCGATCAGATTAATAAAAACTACGGCGAAGCAACAACGGAAGAGGAGATCAAAGGTGCGCTGAAGGAAGAAAGCGTACCGGAGAACACGGAAGTCACAGTGAAGAATCCGGAAAACCTTCCGGACGGAATGACAGAGGGAACATTCGAAATAGAAGTGACGGTAGAGTACCCGGACGGAACAAGCGAAGATACGACAGTGCAGGTAGTGGTGACGGATAACCGCACGGATGCAGAGAAGTATACGCCGGAATTCAATCAGATTGAGAAGAATCATGGGGAAGCTACAACGGAAGAAGAGATCAAAGGTGCACTGAAAGAAGAAAGCGTACCGGAGAACACGGAAGTCACAGTGAAGAATCCGGAAAGCCTGCCGGATGGAATGACAGAAGGAACATTCGAGATAGAAGTGACGGTAGAGTACCCGGACGGAACAAGCGAAGATACGACAGTGCAGG
>ERZ1027266.866-NODE-866-length-18437-cov-9.236209_pt1 | contig 18437 bp, 15 predicted proteins | sample MGYA00519257_ERZ1027266 | MGnify/ENA primary metagenome ERZ1027266 (study PRJEB26926, sample SAMN06164683) | human gut metagenome | biome: ENVO:00009003; feature: ENVO:2100002; material: ENVO:00002003 | host: Homo sapiens | place: USA | collected 2012 ... | reverse complement strand
TAGAGTTCGTCGGCAGCGTCAGATGTGTATAAGAGACAGGCTCTATACTTATCATCTGCTACATCATTGAGCAACAGAACAAAACAATCTATAAAAGAGATAATCAACCTGGTCGCAAGACCAACAACATACTATATTACCGACAAGGCTAAAGCTAAGTCACAACTATTAAACAATATTTCACATATCTGGAGAAAGAGAGGGCGGACGCGGAAACGAGTACCGCCTCTCAGAATCCAAACAAATAAACATTTTATTAAATACAAACTACAATTCATAAAAAACTGGGTACTAAAAAATGAAAACATTTTTAAGTGAGAAGCAGACAGCTTTCAAGAGCATCATCATGCTTATGCTGGTGATGTTTACTTGTTTGATGGCTGATGCGCAAGAGAGCGTCGTTACAAAGCAAAAGCCGTTTATCTATATCGGCCTTAATGGAAAGGAAGGATATGGAGATGCGAGCAAAGGCGAAAAGGCAACGTATCTCAATGACACTAAGTTCATTGAGCCGGCAATCATCGTGTATGAAAACGACAATAAGCAGACACAGGTGACAAACCGCTTCTACCTCTCATATTACCTTACGAGCGAGACCACAGACGGAACAAAAGGCACCAACGTAGTGGAAAAAGGCGAGACATGGAATGTTGACGCAGCTACAGGAACAAGAGTGAACACTCGCTATGGCGACATCGAGACAGGACACTCGGCTGGCGTAGTATACGTACATGTGAAAGCAGTGCCGTCAGACCGTTACACCGACATGTTTTATGAGGCGGAAGCAACATACCGCATCACTCTAAACAAGGTACAGGCTGAAGCACCGGTAAGGGTAGTGCCGGAGTTCGTCACCAACGAGACATACCGTAACGGCTGGTATGCCGCAACAGGAACCACAATATCTCTCCCGAAGTTCAAAATCAACTATGTTACCACCGATAACAATGGTAAAACACTTGACGTGGACATAACAAAGAGATTCACCGTTACTGCCACTGTAGAAAACGGCTCTAATGAGTTTGCAACGGTAGAGAACGAACATTCATTCAAAAACCTTTATGGTGCAACAGACAAATGCGCTGCAATAAAGGCAAACAAGGCAGGAACTGCAAATATCGTATTCTCATTCACTCCTCTCTACGAAGGAGCTTATGAATCTATAGCCAATCTGACAATACCTCTCACTATCATTGACAGCAAGGTTAAGCCAAAGCTCGTATTCCCAAAAGAAATTGATGAGCTGTATCAGAGAACCCAAAACAACAAGGTTCTCAGACCTGTCATCTATGACCAGTTCGGAAACGACATAACACTTAACGCTGCATACGGAGACAATAACTCTCCATTAAGAATAGCATGGGGTGTGACAAAAAAGAAAGACGGAATGGACATACATGTTCCTGACGCAAACAACGGTGGAGTCTTTGAGGGAGCATGGGATGCAAACAACACAGAGCCTGCACCGGAAGGATATCTTTGGGCATATTGCGGTCCTATGATGTATGGTCCGGACAATCTTTCTACCGACGGCGGAACATTCCTCGACGGTGTAAAGCGTAATGAATTCTGTACGTTCGACAGAAATAATCTTGACGGCAATACAGGAACGGGAAAGCAGGCAGACTATAAGTTCAATGTATACTGTCAGGTTTATCCTAAGCCACATTACGACTGGGAAACCACACCGGACTATTCAAAACTCTATGATACGACAGAAAGCTCATACCAGGTCTTGTCTATGGTTCGTTCGAGCAAGCTCGTTCTTGATCCGGACCCATCGACATTCACTTTGACTAAAGGCACACAGATAACATTTGAAAACCGCTTTATGGTAAAAGCTGTCCACGAAGCCAAAGTATACGACAGTGCATTCCAAAGAAACGCAGGTGAGAGTTTGGAGCTTCGCCAAGACACATACGGCGACGGAAAAAGCTGGTACACGTTCAAATTCAAAACCGGTGATGCAAAGGTTGAGGGATTCCCTGATGAAGCAAACCGCCACATCACGGTTGACGCTAAAGGAAATCCTGCTGAACCAAAGGACGGCGAGACATTCGAAGTATATAAGTCAGTACAATGTTGGGGTAACGACAAGAACTGGACTCTGACATTCCTTAAAGACGGTGATGTAAACATACAGTATGCCGTATATCCTTACAACACAGTATATGCCGATTGTGTTGAAGATGTAACCGTGAATAAGACTTTCCGCATTCAGGATAAGGTTACTCCTACCATCACAGTCACTCCGGACCCTATCATCATCTACACGAGCGACAAGGACTTCCCTACACAGCCAAACATTACGGTGACTGACGGTTTGGGAAATGACATAGAGAAATATTACAATCTGGAACTCACAGAAGAGTCAAAGACAAGATTGCAGAATGCAGGAATAACCATTGACGATAAAGGCGACTTCAATATCTCTGGAAAACTTGTAAATGGCGACTATTCAGACCTTACATTCATAGCAACTCCAAAAGAAGAATATAAGGACAAATACAATGAGGGCGAGACTACATTCAGAATCATTGTAAAGGATCTTGGTCAGGAGCAGCGCTTCTCTTGGGCTGTATACAACTCACACGGAAGCAGCATAGGTACTGGTACAAGCAACATTCCAGATGACGACCACGTTCACGGCAAGCTCGTACTTACTGGTGCCGGCGTAGTGAACGGAGGTTATACTATCGATGCCATCCCAGGTCTTACAGTACAGTTCGGAACGCTTGCAAAAGCTACAGGCAATGATGCGACAGTGGAAGACCCATGGATTGCTAAGGCAAGTGCGGAAGACAACAACAAGGTTGTTATATACGGCGACCCTGTAGAGATTGACCGCAAGACAGGTCTGCCTGTAGACGGCACCTTCTATATCCTCACTCCACGCACCAACGGATTCCTCACCCTCGATGCCAAGTTCAAGGCTGGCAACAATATCGTGCTTACGGATGCCAAGGGCAAGGAGAAGCAGTATATCGACACGAAGAATACGGAGAAGAAGCCTGTGCAGTTCCGTTATCCTATCTTTGCCAACACCACATACTATCTGTATAACGAGGGCGACGCTGACTCATACGAGCCTCTGAAGATACACGGTATCAGCTTCGAGCCGGGCTTCATCACCCTGCGCAACGACATGAAGCCTATAGAGAGCGCCACAGCCTACGCCAATGGCTATGCCGGAGCACTGCCTACATTGACAAGCAGCACCACGGCAGTGGATGAGTTCGTGGACTACAATATCACGGGTAGTCTGGTGAACTCAAGCGAAAATATCGCAGACTATGCTGAGATAAGCAAGGAATATGGTACGGTAACTACCAAGTCGAAGGGTACAAGCAGCAAGTTCAATAACGGAAAAAAGAGCATTGATAATCATGACGAACTAAACCTCAAGGAAAACCACATGAAGGTTTACGCTGAGGTGAAGTCGGCATACAAAGGCTCTACTATAAAGAAGGTGCCTGCCTACGACCTCTATATCGGCGACATACCTACATACATAATGAAGAACGGATATACGCCTAACGTGCTTGAGCGTATCTCTACTACCAACTATCCTACACATATCCGTGCGTTCTTCGGCGGATGGGAGGACGGCGAGAACCGTCCTTACATCAAGGGCAACAAGATAGGCGAGACGGACGAGAGCAAGATCGAACTGCTCGTGGACAGCTGGAAGACTTCTAAGATGGACTCCGTGGGCAGTAACCAGCGCGTCATAGACAACTTCTCTTTCGGTTCGTTCGGCACACAGAACGCTACATCGGAAACGGTGAACGCCACATTCGTCTATGACAAGGACAATGAGGACCAGACCTACAACGTGCCTTGCCGTGGAACATACGTTCACTTCGAGCCTAACGAGAGCGGAACAATCGCTGTATACATCATACAGAACGGTATGGTGGCATACGACGGCGACCCTGACAATGCAACGAAGAAAGGCATAAACAAGCTGAAGCTCAACCCTGTATTTATCACCGACGAGACGGGAACCCCAGTGGAACTCGCCAAGTGGACACACTCTCTTGAGGGTAATGGCACTGATGCTTACACAGAAGCCGTAATACGATGCAGTTATGCTGATATGGTGAAAGACTGCAATGGAGTGGTCCTGACCGACAAGTCTGGTAAGGAAGCCGAAGCACTGCTCAAGAAGGTGGGCTACATCGGCAGCGAAGCACAGCAGGCAAAGATAAAGAAGGGCGACCATCAGCAGGTATACGACATAGCGAAGGTACTCGACGAGAATGCCGTTCCTGGTTCAAAGGGATATTCTGTTATCACCAAGGCTTACACCCGCTATTCCTTCCGTGTGAAGGCTGGCAAGAGCTATTTCCTCTTCATGAACGGCTCTAAGCTCGGCAACGACGGCTTCGCCTTTATGCCTGACGGATGGACTCCAGACCGCACTCCTGCAGAGTTGACTACTGTGACCCTCGACGAGAAGGGCGACGCCTCAAAGGATACTGCAAGCAAGGACGAGTTCCTCGGCAAGCAGGAAAGCTTCGACAAGTACGACAAGACTGTAAACGTGAAACTCTACCACAGCTTCACAGCAGGACAGTGGACAGCCCTGAGCCTTCCGTTCAGCATCAACGAAAGCCAGTTCAAGAAGATCTTCGGCGATGATGCATGGGCTATCAGCCTTGACGAGGTGGCAGACAAAGCTACTGTCTCTGGAGAAGAGGTGAGCAACGTGGCTCTCTTCACACAGCACAACTATCACTGGATAGTGGCTGGAAGACCATACTTCGTTCGTCCTGGCAATGACTTCAAGCAGACATTTGACGAAGAAGCAGCTGGAGGAAGACAGTATATCGAAATCGACAGCGTGACCTTTGAACATGCCACATACAACTCTGAAAATATCGGAGAAGGATTCATAAAAGCAAAGAATCTTGTAAACAACAAGACATACTTCAACTTCAGAGCCAACTATGAGCCTACACCAATCAAGGAGGGCGACTACTTCCTCGGAACAAAGGGCGGACAGTCAAGTCTCTACAGAGCGACGACGGAAATCACGCTGCCAGGATACAGAGCCTACATATTCAACCAATCAACCAATGGTGCGCGCATCGGTTCCTTTGCCTTCGGCGACATCAACGAGGATGGTGACAGAAACACGACAGGTATCGACGAGGTATATGAATTCTACGACAACGGCATGAGCAAGAAGCTCGCCAAGAAGAAGGGTATATTCTCTATCGACGGAGTAAAGGTGGCAGACAATGCTGCCGACCTCGACAAGCTGCCTGCAGGAGTATATATCATAAATGGTCAGACAATAGTAAAATAACGAAAAGAAAAAAGCAATATTACGATAATGAAAAGAACTTATATCAAGCCAGACATGGCTATCCAGAAGATAGAGTCTTGTACTATAATGACAGGAAGTAATCCAAGTGCAAGCGCTCCTACCATGCAAGAGTCAGTAGGCGTGAGGTCATTCTCTGGAGACCAGATGTACTATAAGGACAACCTTGTATTCAGAGGTGACGCTGGAGATGACGTAACACCATCATCAAAAGACCACGACATGTGGGATGATGTATTGGAATAATCATTCTGAAACATTATAAATTGCTTATTAATAACGAGGCCGGAGTGCAGGAGTTTTATCTTGCGCTCCGGCTTTGTTATATACTCATATCTTCGCACTTTATAGCTCTCTGCAACCAAAAATTTGCATATAACGTATAATTTTAGTAATTTCGCAGCCGAACTGTATATATAAACAAACAATGAAAAAACTCTTCATAGAGACATACGGATGCCAGATGAACGTTGCCGACAGCGAAGTGGTCGCTTCGGTTATGCAGATGGCAGGTTACGAACTTTGCGAAAAAGAAGAAGAGGCTGATGCCATTCTTCTGAATACATGCAGCATCAGAGAGAATGCTGAAAACAAGATATATAACCGTCTGGAAACTCTTCATGCCGAACAGAAGAAAGGAAGGAATATTATCCTCGGCGTGCTCGGCTGCATGGCAGAGAGGGTGAAGGACGACCTTATAGAGAACCATCATGCCAATCTCGTATGCGGCCCTGACAGCTATCTCACGCTGCCCGACCTTATCGCACAGTGCGAGAACGGCAACAATGCTATAAACATCGAGCTGTCGAAGACAGAGACTTACCGTGACATCGTGCCACAACGCATCGGTGGAAGCAAGGTGAGCGGCTTTGTCAGCATCATGCGTGGCTGCAACAACTTCTGCCACTACTGCATCGTGCCTTATACAAGAGGCAGGGAGCGAAGCCGTGATGTGGAAAGCATACTAAAAGAGGTGAGAGACTTGCGCGACAGAGGTTTCAAGGAGGTGACTCTGTTAGGACAGAACGTGAACAGCTATGGTCTTACACCCGCAGGAAAAAGAATGGAGGGGGGAGTAAGCTTTGCCGAACTGCTCCGCAAGGTGGCTCATGAGGCTCCGGAGATGAGGGTGCGCTTCACTACATCCAACCCGGAAGACATGACAGAGGACATCCTCCATGCCATTGCCGACGAGCCTAACATCTGCAAGCATATCCATTTCCCGGTACAAAGCGGCAGCAACAAGATACTGAAACTCATGAACCGCAAATACACAAGGGAACAGTATCTTGAGACGATTGATGCCATACGCCGCATCATCCCCGGCTGCGGAATAACGACAGATATCTTCGTCGGCTATCACGATGAGACGGAGGAAGACCATGAGCAGACCCTGTCGCTCGTAAAGGAGGTTGGCTTCGACTCTGCCTTCATGTTCAAATACTCGGAACGCCCCGGCACCTACGCCGCAAAGCATCTGCCGGACAACATCTCTGAAGAGACGAAGATACAGCGTCTTAACGAACTGATAAAGCTACAGACGGAAGTAAGCGCACTACAGAACAAGAAAGACGAGGGCAAGGAGTTTGATGTTCTCGTGGAGGGATTCAGCAAACGCAGCCGCCAGCAGCTGATGGGCAGGACGGAGCAGAACAAAGCCGTTGTGTTCGACAAAGGCAATCACCATATCGGCGAGACAGTAAGAGTAAAGATTACAGGAAGCACCAGCGCCACACTATTTGGCGAAGTGGCAGAATAACGCACCTATTACATATTATATGAAAGAATTTTTCCAGATACTGCGCCGCTTCGTGCCGCCATACAAGAAATACCTGACGCTGACGGTAGTATTCAACATACTGTCGGCAATACTCAATATCTTCTCATTCGCCGCCATAATACCAATCCTGCAGATTATCTTCAAGACAGAGAAAGCAGTGGCGGCAACACACCTCATGGAATGGGACTGGAACAACCTCAAAGAGGTGGCTTCAAACAACATGAACTATTACATCAACTGGCTGACGGGAGACATCGGTCCGGCAACGACATTGCTCGTGTTGGGACTCTTCCTCGCCACGATGACCTTCCTCAAGACCGCTGCCTACTTCTTCTCTTCGGCAACGGTAATACCGATAAGGACCGGTATCGTGAGAGACATACGCAACCAGCTGTATCAGAAGATAACATCCCTGCCGCTCGGCTTCTTCTCCGAGGAGAGGAAAGGCGACATCATAGCAAGGATGAGTGGCGACGTGCAGGAGATTGAAAGCTCCATAATGAGTTCATTGGACATGCTCTTCAAGAACCCTGTGCTTATCATTGCATATTTCGCGACACTGCTTGTGATAAGCTGGCAGCTCACGCTATTCACCATCCTCTTCGTTCCTATAATGGGATGGATAATGGGAAAAGTGGGAAGAAAGCTAAAGCGCAAATCGAAGGAGGCACAGTCGCTATGGAGCGACACCATGAGTCAGGTGGAGGAGACACTCGGCGGACTGCGAATAATAAAGGCGTTCTGTGCTGAGGAGAAGATGAACAAACGTTTCGACAAGATAAACTCGGACTACAGAAACCAGATACTGCGTGTGAACACACGTCAGCAGATGGCTCATCCAATGAGCGAGTTCCTCGGCACGGTGATGATAATCATCGTATTGTGGTTCGGCGGCATACTCGTTCTCAACCAGCAGGTGCTGTCTGGTCCGACATTCATCTATTATCTCGTCATTCTATACAGCATCATCAACCCTCTGAAGGATTTCTCAAAGGCTGGATACAACATACCGAAAGGACTTGCCTCAATGGAACGTGTGGACAAGATTCTGCTTGCAGAAAGCGACATCAAGGAGAAGGAGAACCCTGAACACATAAGCAGCTTTGACCATACCATAGAGTTCCGACACGTATCATTCAGATATGGTGAGCAGTGGGTACTGAAAGACATCAACCTGACAATAGAGAAGGGCAAGACAATAGCCCTCGTAGGTCAAAGCGGTGGCGGCAAGTCTACTATGGTGGACCTTATACCACGCTACTATGACGTGCAGGAGGGAGAGGTGCTCATAGACGGCATCAACGTCAAGGACCTTGACATCCATGACCTGCGACAACTGATAGGAAACGTGAACCAGGAGGCTATCCTCTTCAACGACTCTTTCTTCAACAACATATCGTTCGGTGTGGACAATGCCACGAAGGAGCAGGTTGAGGAAGCAGCCAAGATTGCCAATGCGCATGAGTTCATAATGGCATCGGAAAACGGATATGACACCAATATCGGCGACCGCGGCGGAAGACTGTCGGGAGGACAACGACAGAGAGTAAGCATAGCACGCGCCATTCTCAAGAATCCGCCTATCCTTATCCTTGACGAGGCAACATCAGCCCTCGATACGGAAAGCGAAAGACTTGTACAGGATGCTCTTGAAAGACTTATGAAGACCCGTACTACGGTGGCTATCGCACACCGTCTGTCTACGATAAAGAATGCAGACGAGATATGTGTACTGCACGAAGGACAGATCGTGGAAAGAGGCACCCACGAGGAACTCATAAGCAAAGACGGATACTACAAGAAGCTCCACGACATGCAGTCGTAAGAAACAATAAACAGAACATTATGGCATACAAAATAGTTTACGCAATATTCTATGCAATGTCACTGTTGCCATACAGAGTGATGTATTGCATCTCGGATTTCTTCTACCTTATTATATATTATATAGTAAGATACAGAAAGAATGTAGTAAGAAAGAATCTTACCACAGCATTTCCCGACAAGGATGAAAAGGAAATAGAATCTATCGAGAAAGGATACTACCACTGGCTGTGTGACTATTTTGTGGAAGCTCTGAAACTGCTGTCTGTCAGCGACAAGACTCTGCTGAAGCATATAGAGTTTCGCAACGTGGAGGAACTGGAACAGCATTACGACAGGGGACAGACCTGCGCCGCTATACTCGGACACTACTGCAACTGGGAACTGCTCTCCGCCACCGGTCTTGCCTTCAAGAGACACAAGGATGCTGTATGCGGACTGATTTATCATCCGCTGCGCAGCGACATCTTTGACGAATTGTTCAAAGACATCAGACAGAGCAAAGGCGGAGTATGTATCCCCAAGAGAGACATCCTCCGTTATCTCGTGACATACAAGAGAGAAAAGCGCATGTGGCTCTTCGGATATATATCCGACCAGTCGCCGAAATGGAGCAATATCCATCTGTGGCTGCCTTTCCTAAACCACGACACACCGGTATTCACCGGCGGAGAGAGGATTATGAAGAAGATGAACGATGCCGTATTCTATGTGGATATGGAGAGACCGAAGCGAGGAAAATACATCTGCACATTCCGTCTCGTGACCGACAAGCCAGCGGAACTCCCTGAAAACGAGATAACAATACGCTTCTTCAAGATGCTTGAAGAGACAATAAAGCGCGACCCACGCTTCTATCTGTGGAGCCACGACAGATGGAAACGCACCCATGAGGAATTTGACAAGGGTTTCTACATGGAAAACGGACGCGTAATAAAAAAAGAAAAATAAACCGACTATGATAATAGGATTCGATGCAAAACGCATTGTGCGCAATACCACAGGACTGGGAAGCTACTCCCGAACACTCGTTAATGACCTTGCAGACATCGTGCCACAAGGTACGGAGATGAGACTTTATGCCCCGGACAAAGGAAGAGACGAACTGAGAGAACAGGTAAAGGAAACATCTTTCATGAAATATGTCTATCCGGAGAACAAGTCCATGAAACTGTCAAGAGACCTGTGGAGAATCAGCGGCATAGTAAAGGACCTGAAAAAAGACGGTGTGGACCTGTTCCATGGACTTACAGGAGAACTGCCTATCGGAATAAAGGCTGCCGGAATAAAGACCGTGGTAACGATTCACGACCTTATCTTCATGCACCATCCAGAATACTACAACTGGATTGATACAAAGATTTACGCATGGAAATTCTATAAGACATGTAAAGAGGCAGACCGTATCATAGCCATCAGCGAATGTACGAAACGAGACATAATGCGCTTCGGTGGAGTGTCACCATCAAAGATTGACGTTATATACCAAAGCTGCAGCACGGAATTCAAAGCCCGCGAAAGCGAAAAGAAGCTGCAAAAGGTACACACCGACTATATGTTGCCAAAGAGATATATAGTGAATGTAGGCACTATAGAAGAACGCAAGAATGTTCTTCTCGCAGTAAAGGCGCTTACCATGCTGCCGGATGAGATAAGTCTCGTAATCGTAGGAAGACCAACACCATACACAGACAAGGTGAAGGCATTCGTTGCCGAACATGCTATGGAACATAGGGTGAAGTTCCTGCATGGCGTACCACATGAAGACCTGCCTGCCATCTACCAGATGGCAGAAGCCTGCGTATATCCTTCAAGATATGAGGGATTCGGACTCCCTATCATTGAAGCGATACAAAGCGGACTTCCCGTAGTGGCTTGCACAGGAAGCTGCCTGGAGGAAGCAGGCGGAAACGAAACGATATATGTAAAACCCGATGACGCCTTCGGCATGGCGGAAGCTATCAAACAAGTACTTGTGGGTGCACCCGGAAGAGAAGAGAGAATAGCCAAAAGCCAACAATACGTCAAGAGGTTTGAAGGAAACAATGTGGCACAGAAAGTGCTTGACGTTTACAACAAACTGATATAGAAAAGCCAAAATGCACATATGTATATTTACACTCAATGACATAAGGTAAGCGTTTTTATTTAAATATTTCGTTTACTCGCTAAATTTTGTGTCAAAAGTTTTGCGCTTTCATTAAAGTTTCCGAACTTTGCATTGTAATAAATTTAATATAAAGAAAAATACAATAAACATTATACATTCATTGGCTATTCAAATGAATATTCATTAATACTGTAATTTTATGGCAGAGAATTTGGAAGTTAAAGAGTTGGAGCAGGTAGTAGTACGCTTCTCAGGCGACTCTGGTGATGGCATGCAGCTCGCCGGAAATATCTTCTCCACGGTTTCAGCCACTATCGGCAACGGTATCTCAACGTTCCCAGACTACCCAGCGGACATCCGTGCCCCGCAAGGTTCATTGACCGGTGTATCAGGATTCCAGGTACACATCGGAGAGGGAAAGGTTTACACTCCTGGTGACAAATGTGATGTGCTTGTGGCTATGAACGCAGCTGCACTGAAAACGCAGTACAAGTATGCGAAGAAGCAGGCTACAATCATCATCGACACCGACAGCTTCGGAGAGAAAGACCTGCAAAGGGCTGAGTTCAAGACTGAGGACTACCTCGCAGAGATGGGTATCGATTCAGACCGCGTTATCGCTTGTCCGATAACAAAGATGGTAAAGGACTGTCTTGCTGACACAGGAATGGACAACAAGTCTATCCTGAAATGCCGCAACATGTTCGCCCTCGGTATCGTATGCTGGTTGTTCAACCGTGACGTTGAGCTCGTTGAGAACTTCCTGAAAGAGAAATTCGCAAAGAAGCCACAGATTGCAGAAAACAACATCAAGGTTGTCAATGCCGGTTATAATTACGGTCATAACGTTCATGCAAGTGTACCAGCTACCTATCGCATCGAGTCAAAGCACAAGGAAAAGGGACGCTACATGGATATCACCGGAAACAAAGCTACAGCATACGGTCTTATCGCAGCAGCAGAGAAAGCCGGAATGAAGCTGTTCCTCGGTTCTTATCCTATCACTCCTGCTACCGACATCCTGCACGAGTTGTCTAAACACAAGTCTTGCGGAGTGACAACAGTACAATGTGAAGACGAGATTTCAGGATGTGCAAGTGCCATAGGAGCATCGTTCGCTGGTGCAATGGCTGTAACATCTACTTCCGGTCCTGGTGTTTGTCTCAAGTCAGAGGCAATGAACCTCGCCGTTATTGACGAGTTGCCACTTGTCATCGTTGACGTACAGCGTGGTGGTCCATCTACAGGTCTCCCAACCAAGAGTGAGCAGACAGACCTTCTGCAGGCTCTCTACGGACGTAACGGCGAATCGCCAATGCCTGTAATCGCAGCAACAAGTCCTACAGACTGCTTTGACGCTGCATACAACGCAGCAAAGATAGCCCTTGAGCACATGACCCCTGTCATCCTGCTTACCGATGCATACGTAGCAAACGGCTCGGGTGCCTGGAAGTTGCCAAACATCGACGAGCTGCCAGAGATTCATCCTCACTACGCACCAAAGGAGATGAAGGGCAACTATACTCCTTACAAACGTGACGAAGAGTCTCTCGTACGCTACTGGGCTATTCCTGGTCAGGAGGGATTCACTCATATCCTTGGAGGTTTGGAGAAGGACGGCAACACAGGTGCCATCTCTACAGACCCAGAGAACCACGACAAGATGTGTCGCTTGAGAGCTGGCAAGGTGGAGCGCATACCTGTAGCAGACCTTGAAGTGCTCGGCGATGCTGATGATGCAGACTTGCTTATCGTTGGCTTCGGTGGAACATACGGACATCTGTATTCTGCTATGGAAGAACTCCGCAAGAAGGGATACAAGGTTGCTTCCACACAGTTTAAGTATATCAACCCACTGCCAAAGAACGCTACTGAGGTATTGACAAAATACAAGAAGGTTGTCATTGCAGAGCAGAACCTTGGACAGCTTGCCATGTATCTGCGTGGTAAGGTAGACGGATTCGTTCCATACCAGTTCAACCAGGTAAAGGGACAGCCGTTTGTGGTAAGTGAACTAACATCATATTTTGAAGAGATATTAAAAAAGTAATAACGTCTAATTTTTATTGAGAATGTGCACAATACAAGATTATAAGAAAGGACAGCCACGTTGGTGTCCAGGTTGCGGTGACCACTTCTTCTTAGCTTCGCTTCATAAGGCGATGGCAGAGTTAGGCGTTCCGCCGTATGAGACAGCAGTTATATCTGGTATCGGATGTTCAAGCCGTCTTCCATATTATGTTAATACATATGCCATGCAGACCATCCATGGTCGTGCAGCAGCTATTGCTACTGGTGCGAAGGTTGCCAATCCAAACCTCACCATCTGGCAGATTAGCGGTGATGGTGACGGACTTGCCATTGGTGGAAACCATTTCATCCATGCCATGCGCCGTAACATCGACCTTAACATGATTCTGCTCAACAACCGTATCTACGGACTCACCAAGGGACAGTATTCTCCAACGAGTCCTCGCGGTTTCGTCAGCAAGTCTTCTCCTTACGGAACAGTAGAGGATCCGTTCCGTCCGGCAGAGCTTTGCTTCGGTGCAAGAGGTCACTTCTTTGCACGTGCGGTGGCTACAGACGCTGCAGGAACAGTAGATATCCTCAAGGCTGCCAAATTGCATAAAGGTGCTGCGGTATGCGAAATCCTGCAGAACTGTGTTATCTTCAACAACGGTGCCTACGATTCTATCTACAAGAGCGAAGGCAGAAAGAAGAACGCCATCTACGTTAAGCATGGTGAGCCGCTGATCTTCGGCGAGAACAATGAGTTTGGTCTCGTACAGGAAGGCTTCGGACTGAAGGTTGTAAAGATTGGTGAGAATGGTATTACAGAGAAGGACATTCTTGTACACGACGCTCACTGCGAAGATGACACTCTGCAGCTGAAGCTTGCCATGATGGACAACGAGCACGGCTTCCCTGTAGCTCTTGGTGTTATCCGCGACGTAGAGGCACCTACCTACGAGACAGCAGTAGCAGAACAGATCGAAGAGGTCAAAGGCAAGAAGAAGTATCACAACTTCATGGAACTGCTTGAGACAAACGATACTTGGGAAGTTAAATAACAATTGTTTCTCAAATAATCCTTATGCCATATTCCACTATATAAATGACTGTGGAATATGGCTTTTTTTGTGTTTTATCATGCCATAAACATATTTGTTTTGCATATCTTTGCTGATTATAATGCGAAAATGTGTAATTTTGCAACGCATTAATATTTACGTAAATATGGACTATAACATAAAAGACTTTGAGATAATGGCCCCGGTGGGCTCAAGGGAAAGTCTTGCCGCTGCCATTCAGGCTGGTGCAGACTCTATATATTTCGGCATCGAAAAGCTGAACATGAGAGCACATTCGGCAAGCACATTCTCCATTGACGACCTGCGGGAGATTGCCGCCACATGCAATGAACACGGCATAAAGACATACCTCACGGTGAACACAATCATCTATAACGAAGACATAGCGCTGATGCACGAGATTGTGGATGCCGCCAAGGAAGCCGGCATCTCTGCCGTAATAGCAAGCGATGTGGCTGTGATGACCTATTGCAACAAGATAGGACAGGAGGTTCATCTCTCAACACAGCTCAACATATCCAACGTAGAGGCACTGAAGTTCTATGCCCAGTTTGCCGATGTAGTAGTGCTGGCACGAGAGCTGAACATGGACCAGGTGGCAGAAGTTCACCGTCTTGCAGAAGAACAGAACATCTGCGGTCCGTCAGGGGAGCCTATCCGTATAGAGATGTTCTGCCACGGAGCGCTGTGCATGGCTATCAGCGGCAAGTGCTATCTCAGCCTCGACAATGCCAACCGCTCTGCCAACCGCGGAGAATGTATACAACTGTGCCGCCGTTCATATACCGTGACGGACAACGAGACCGGCACCCAGCTGGAGATTGACAACAAATACGTGATGAGCCCTAAGGACTTGAAGACCGTGCGCTTTATCGACAAGATGATGAAGAGCGGTGTGCGTGTGTTCAAGATTGAAGGCAGAGCACGCGGTCCGGAGTATGTCTACACCGTTGTGAAGTGCTATAAGGAGGCAATACAGAGCGTCATCGACGGCACGTTTACCGAAGAGAAGAAGGACGAATGGGACGAAAGACTTGCCACGGTATTCAACCGCGGCTTCTGGGACGGATACTATCTCGGACAGAAACTCGGCGAATGGAACAAGAACTATGGTTCTTGCGCCACGGAGAAGAAGGTATATGTAGGCAAAGGCATCAAGTATTTCTCAAAGCTTGGCGTGGCGGAGTTTGCCATCGAGGCTGCTGACTTCAAGAAAGGCGACAAGCTGCTCATCACCGGACCTACCACCGGAGTCATCTATATGACTGCCGACGAGATACGCTACGACCTGAACCCTGTTGACGAAGCTCTGAAGGGTCAGCGTGTGTCCATGCCCGTGCCGGCAAAGGTGCGCCCGAGCGACAAGCTCTTCAAGCTGGAACAGGTAATAAAGGACTAAAGAAACAGATAAAACAACATACGATATGACAATCAACGAAGCACAAGATGAAGTGATTGAGGAGTTTTCCGATTTCACCGACTGGATGGACAAATACCAGCTGCTCATAGATTTGGGCAACGAACAGGAACCTCTTGACGATAAATACAAGACCGAAAGCAACCTCATTGACGGATGCCAAAGCCGCGTATGGCTGCAGGCAGACTATGTTGACGGGAAGATTGTTTTCACCGCCGAGAGCGACGCTCTGATAGTAAAAGGCATCATAGCATTGCTCATCAGAGTATTGAGCGGTCATACTCCGCAGGAGATTCTCGACGCCGACCTCTATTTCATCGACAGGATAGGACTGAAAGACCATCTCTCCCCTACCCGTTCAAACGGTCTGCTGGCAATGGTGAAGCAGATACGCATGTATGCCCTGGCATATAAAATGAAGAACGAATAAGGAGAAAAGGAAAGAGAGAACCTGCAAGAGGGAGGTTTGACGAAAGGAGCTATAAACTGTAATGAGAAAACTTAAGACTTTAGAGATGCACCGCATGACGGTGGAGGACTTCAAGGAGAGCCGCAAGATGCCTCTCATTGTGGTTCTCGATGATGTGCGCTCGCTGCACAACGTAGGCTCCGTGTTCCGCAGCGGCGATGCCTTCCGCATCGAAGCTGTATGGCTCTGCGGAATAACGGCACAGCCGCCGATGCCGGAAATACACAAGACGGCACTCGGGGCGGAAGACAGCGTGGACTGGCGCTACTTCAAGACGGCGGCCGATGCCGTAGACGAGCTGCACCGCATGGAATATGAGGTATGCTCCGTGGAACAATGCGAGGGAAGCACCATGCTTCAGGACTACTCTCCCGACAAAGAAGCCCACAAAGGATTTGCCGTAATCATGGGCAACGAGGTGAAGGGAGTCCATCAAGAGGTTGTCGACATGAGCGACCGCTGCCTTGAGATTCCGCAGTTCGGCACGAAACACTCGCTGAACGTATCCGTCACGGCAGGCATCGTGATTTGGGAATTTGCTAAAAAGCTGATGTTGTAACGACATCAGCTTTTTTCTTTATGCCAAGCATACAGCTTGCAACTATCCGTTCTACCCCAATCGGCCATTAGGGCTTAATATCCATTCAACAGGTTTCTCGGATGGTGCTCCAGGATTTCCTCCCTCAGCGTGTGCATGTCTATATGAGTATATATCTGGGTTGTGCTTATCCTCTCATGGCCGAGCATATCCTGAATGGCACGCAGGTTTGCCCCACCCTCCAGCAATGCCGTGGCAAAGGAGTGGCGCAGGGTGTGCGGACTAATGGTCTTCTCTATCCCCGCAGCCTCGGCAAGACGGCGCACGATGGTGAAAATCATCATCCTCGTAAGGTGTCCGCCCCTTCTGTTCAGAAAGACGAAATCCTCTTCGCCCGGCTTTATCTTCATCAGGTTGCGGTCCATAAACCAATACTGCAGCTCCTTTACCGCACTCTCCGATATGGGCACGAGGCGTTCCTTCTTTCCCTTTCCCATAACCCTGATGAACTTTTCATTAAGGAAGAGGTCGGACAGACGCAGGTTTATCAGTTCGCTCACACGGAGCCCGCAACTGAACAGTACTTCTATTATCGTCCTGTTCCGCTGCCCTTCCCACTTGCTCAGGTCGCATGCCTGTTCCAGCCTGTCCACTTCCTCCACGGAGAGCACTTCCGGCAGATGCTCCCCTATCTTAGGCCATTCGAGAAGCTCCGTAGGGTCGTCTTCGATATATCCGTCGAGGATAAGAAACGTATAGAACGTCCTCACGCCGCTCAGAATCCTGCTCTGCGACCTTGCGCTGATGCCTATATCCACAAGGGCAGCAACGAAGTTCCTCAAGTCGTCGAGCTTCACATCCAGAACATGAAGCCCTTCCGAACCCACATAGTCGAGCAGTTTCTGCAAGTCGCTCATATACGCATCAAGGGTGTTTTCGGAATAATTCCTCTCCAGTTTCATATACCGGCGGTATTTCCCGATTATGTCCGCATTGACTTTATTTACGCTTTTATTATCAGTTTGCATGTCATTAGTTTGCGATTTGCCCATATTTTTGTAATTTTGCCACATATTATATTAATGCCACCATCAGCGAATGGTACGGCAAAGTTATAAAAAACAGAACAAAACAGCGAACATGAAGATACAAATAATCAACGGACCCAACCTGAATCTCCTCGGAGTGCGCGAGCCGGGGATATACGGAAGCGACTCTTTCGACAGTTTCCTGCCCAAGCTGAGGGCGCAGTTTCCCGATGCGGAGATAGACTATTACCAGAGCAACATCGAGGGTGAGCTGATAGACAAGATGCAGGAAGTGGGCTTCTCCTACGACGGCATCGTGCTCAACGCAGGGGCTTACACCCATACGAGCGTGGCTCTCCATGACTGCATACGCGCCATCAAGTCACCCGTGATAGAGGTACATATCTCCAACGTGCACCAGCGTGAAGAGTTCCGCCACCACTCTTTCATCTCCGCAGCCTGCAAGGGAGTAATCTGCGGCTTCGGACTTAACTCCTACACACTTGCCGTTGAAGCAATAACAAGCCAGAAAGACTGATACAGAGATGAACGAACTGATAGATAAATACATCCTTGACCACAGCGACCCCGAAGGCGACTATCTGTACCGCCTCTACCGTGCCACCAACATCCATCTCCTGCACGGCAGGATGGCAAGCGGCCACCTGCAGGGCAGAGTGCTGAAGATGCTCGTGAGAATGGTGCAGCCAAAGAACATCCTGGAGATAGGCACCTTCAGCGGATACAGCGCAATATGCCTTGCCGAAGGACTTCAGGAAGGAGGAAAAGTATACACCCTGTCTCTTATACACATCTCCGAGCCCACGAGACGCTCATGAATCTC
>ERZ1027266.861-NODE-861-length-18523-cov-10.255740_pt1 | contig 18523 bp, 13 predicted proteins | sample MGYA00519257_ERZ1027266 | MGnify/ENA primary metagenome ERZ1027266 (study PRJEB26926, sample SAMN06164683) | human gut metagenome | biome: ENVO:00009003; feature: ENVO:2100002; material: ENVO:00002003 | host: Homo sapiens | place: USA | collected 2012 ... | reverse complement strand
CGCGAGCTGGGTTCAGAACGTCGTGAGACAGTTCGGTCTCTATCTATCGTGGGCGCAGGAGTTTTGCGTGGTGCTGTCACTAGTACGAGAGGACCGTGACGGACAGACCTCCGGTGTACCGGTTGTGCCGCCAGGCGCACCGCCGGGTATCCGCGTCTGGATCGGATAAGCGCTGAAAGCATCTAAGTGCGAAGCTTTCCACAAGATTAGAACTCCACAGAGGGTCGTCGCAGACGACGACGTTGATAGGGCGCAGGTGTAAAGACGGCGACGTCAAAGCCGAGCGCTACTAATTGCCCGAGAGCTTTCCGCCCTTGGCACACACTTTCAGTTGTATTGCGACTGTCAATTCTTCGGTTGTGTTTAAGAGAAGAAATGTTCTTCTTTCACGAAATCTGTCTGTAACGTAAACGCATGTCCCCCATATCAGGTGGCGACAGCGGCGGGGTTCCACCTCTTCCCATTCCGAACAGAGAAGTTAAGCCCGCTTGCGCCGATGGTACTGCAATGCAATGCGGGAGAGTAGGTAACCGCCTTTTTTCATCAAGACAAAGAATGGAGTCCTCCGGAAGAGAAATCTTGCGGAGGATTTTTTTTCGTTTCCCATCTTGCAGGAAATATAACCGTGGCTTCTTCTCCCGTCTTGGAGTTCCTGCCGTTTCTCCATATTGTACTTCCTTTCATTTCCCGTATTGTAGTTTCTTTCATTTATATTTCCTGTTATTATGTTTAAGTTTTACATCTTTTGTTTGTATAAAATGCTTCTGAAAAGGCAATGCACAAAGAGTATGTATACCTTATTTATATAATAATACTAATTTTCTTTATCCATGATTCTTAATTTTTCATTTTAATTCTTACCTTTGTCGTAATAAAGGAAAACATCGTATAAAAGATATGGATATATTAAAGGAAAGAATCATGCAGGATGGCAAATGCTATCCTGGCGGAATATTAAAAGTAGATAGTTTTATTAATCATCAGATGGATCCTAATTTGATGATGGATTGTGCGAAGGAGTTTGTAAGGCTATTTTCTGACTTGCATTTCAACAAGATTGTTACTATTGAAGCAAGTGGTATTGCGCCTGCAATCCTCGTTGGATATATCCTGCAGCTTCCGGTTGTCTTCATAAAGAAGAAGCAGCCGAAGACAATGGATAACATGTTGTCTACCGTTGTTCATTCCTTTACAAAAGACAGAGACTATACTGTTTGTATAAGCAATAGTTTCCTTACAGAGGATGATCATGTCATATTCATTGATGATTTCCTTGCCAATGGCAATGCAGCCAATGGTGTTATTGAGCTTTGTGCCTTGGCTGGTGCGAAGATAGAGGCTATGGGCTTTATTATAGAGAAAGCTTTCCAGCATGGAGGCGATTTCTTGCGCTCAAAGGGGATAAAGTATGAGGCCCTTGCTACAGTGGAGAGTCTTGACAATTGTCAGATTTTGTTGAAATAATCTTATTTCGATAGTATATCGCTTATATGGCACAGCATAACGAGTTAGGTAAATGGGGAGAAGAAGTGGCAGCAAGAATGCTTACGGAAAAGGGCTACAGGATAATAGCCAGAGATTGGAAAGACAATCATAAGGATTTGGATATTGTTGCCGTTGCTGATGATTGTCTTGTTATTGTGGAGGTAAAGACACGTCGCAACAATGACTATATGGCTCCGGAGCAGGCTGTTGATTATAGGAAAATCAAGAATATCACTCTTGCGGCGAATAAATTCATTAAGATGAACTGTATCGATTTGCCCATTCGCTTTGACATCGTTGCTGTAACGGGAACTAACGATGAGAATTGCGTTATAGACCATATTGAAGATGCCTTCATGCCATATATGTTCAGATGATGTTTACTCAAAATATTGAATTGTTTTGGAAAAGATAAAGATAATAGAACTTGACGAGGTAGATTCTACCAACCGCTTTCTGCGTGATTACGATGGAGAAGAAGGTGAACTGATGACTGTTGCCATTTGTCAGAACCAGACGGCAGGGCGGGGAAACGGTTCCAATTCATGGGAGAGCGAAGCAGGAAAGAATCTTACCTTCAGTGTGAAAACCCATCCTGTTGGTGTTTCGGCAATGGATCAGTATGTGTTGCTTGAAGCTATGGCGCTTGCTATACGTACTACTCTTGCAGCAGAAGTAGAGACCGTCAGGAGTTGGTCAATGCTTGAAGATTATGACTTTATGTTCGGACGTTCCGTAGCAAGCGGTACGGATTGCCGTGGCTTTACGATAAAATGGCCTAATGATATTTATTGGGATGACCGTAAGATAAGCGGAACGTTGTCAGAGTGTGAGGTGAGCAGTCGTGGAGTGAAGAGTTGTATAATAGGTACGGGCATCAATATTAATCAGCGTGAATTCCTGAGTGATGCTCCTAATCCGATATCCCTGTCACAGATAATGAGAAGGAACATTCCTTTGCGGAAAGTTTTCAATGCAGTCATAGAAAACTTTGAGCTTTATCTTGCAATGGTCAATGAGGGTAAGTATGACCTGCTCAAAAGAGAATATATGGAGGTGTTGTATCGTAGAACCGGCTCTTACGGATATTCTGATAATGACGGTGAGTTTTATGCCCGTATCGAGGATGTAACACAAAATGGACATTTGTTGCTTCGCAGAGATAATGGCACTCTGTCGGAGTATGAATTTAAGGAAGTAAGTTTTATAAGATAAAAAACTAATAACTATGGCAAAGTATAAGAGAATCCTTTTGAAGCTCAGCGGCGAGAGTCTTATGGGCAAGCAGAATTATGGAATAGATGTGGAACGTCTTAACGACTATGCACGTCAGATTAAGGAAGTTCATGAAATGGGAGTTCAGATAGGCATCGTCATCGGCGGTGGAAACATCTTCCGCGGACTGAGTGGCGCAGGCAAGGGCTTCGACCGTGTAAAGGGCGACCAGATGGGTATGTGTGCCACGGTAATCAACTCCCTGGCACTAAGCTCAGCCCTCGGCGCTGTAGGTGTCAAGACAAAGGTGCTTACGGCTATTCGTATGGAGCCTATCGGTGAGTTCTACAACAAGTGGAAAGCCATTGAGGCAATGGAAGCCGGCTATGTTTGTATCTTCTCCGCAGGAACAGGCAGTCCTTATTTCACTACCGATACAGGTTCTTCTCTGCGTGGCATCGAGATAGAGGCAGATGTGATGCTCAAGGGAACCCGTGTGGACGGTATCTATACAGCCGACCCGGAGAAAGACCCTACAGCAACGAAGTTTGACGAGATAACATACGATGAGATCTACACACGTGGTTTGAAGGTTATGGATCTTACAGCAACCACCATGTGCAAAGAGAACAACCTTCCGATCTATGTCTTCAATATGGACATCGTCGGCAATCTGAAAAAGGTTATGGACGGTGAACAGATAGGCACGCTTGTACATAACTAAAATTTATAAAAAGTCCTGATTCTATTTTCGAATCAGGGCTTTTAATAAAAATAAAAGAAAATAATTTTTGCAATTAATGGAAAACCATTAATTTTGCAATGACCAATAAGCCTTTATGGTGACGGGTCACTAAAATTATAATAGACGTTTACGGACGTTGTCTTTAGGAGCTCAAATCTCGCAAGTTTGAATCCATCCTTGAAGAAGCGGCAATGAAGCGTCTACGTTGGGTGTATTGTGTATTAACACGAAGCCATTATTGTGTTTTCCTTGTCTTTTATGGGTGAGGAAAAGGTTTGTGGTTTTAGTTTGTTGTATATATGATATGTCACGGCGTGGGCTAACTGCATTGCCTATCCTTTGGATGGAGGCAATGCGAGAGCCTGAGCCCTGGGATAGGTAAGGAGTACAGACACCCACGTCTTTTTTTTATTCATTTTTTTGTTTTCTGCCCGATAAGGTGTCTTGGGCTATAGTAGATGTTAAACGCATTGCTATACTTTAAATTTATATGATGTATGAGCGATACAGATTTTATAAAAGTGGCGAACAGAGATGAGTTATATGTTGTAAATCTTCTGGATGTTGCATATTTCAAGGCGGAGGGACATTTTACAAATGTGTTTTATTTAGGTGGTACAAAGCTGCTTCTTCCCTGTGGCATATCTAAGATATATGAAAAAATCAAGGCAATACATGGAACGAACGACACATACCTTAAAGTTGGTAGAAATTTAGTGATTAATAAATGTAAGGTGTGCTGTGTTAATCCCGTTAAGGAATTGATTTTCTTTATCGGTCAAAATGGGATGTTGTTGAATGTGCATGCTCCCAAATCTGTATTAAGAGATATTATGAAGGAGTTGTTCTGATTCTCGGTTCTCTTAAATGTTAAAATAGACAGGTTCGTGATTCATCTTGTACTATTCGTGAAAGCTAATATTATTTATGCTAAATTTTATTTCCTTATATTTATTTTTGCACACGAATAGTAATTAATAAGTATACAAAAATGTGTAAAGTTATTTGTATGATAAAGAAGAATCTTCTATTGATGCTTGTTCTTATGGCATCATTGAGAACAGTTGCACAGGTAGATTATTCGGTTGTGTATGTAAACGAGGAGTCAGGAATTGAGTTTACACGAATAACATCAGAGAATGATTATGTTTGCATGCCCAATGTAACCCGTAGAGCATCGTCAGTCTCTTGGCTTACTAATCGTATAATAGACGTATCGGTAGATGGAACACAACTTGCGTATCTGTCTTACAGGAACAATACGTCTAATATATTCATCAAGGACATAGGTAAGCAAGGCAGTTCTGTACAGCGTACCAACAGACAGTCGGTTCTTGATTTTTCTTATTCTCCGGATGGGAAATACATTTGTTTTTCCGAGAAGACAGGTAAATTTACTCAGATCTACCAGACCGGTGCGCAGACTGGATATATCTGTCGACAGATAACGAGCAATAATAAAGACTATTCTCCTGTATATTCAAACGATTCAAAGAATGTCTTTTTTGCAAGGCAGGAGAATAAGGGAATAAGTGTGTGGAGCTACAATTTCTCAAACAATTTTCTTGCAAACTATACAAAAGGAATGAATCCATGTCCGTTGAAAACGGGAAATTCGATCCTGTGCACCCGTACCAATGCAGAGGGTTATAGTGAGATATGGAAAATTAATTACGAGACAGGTGTTGAGGAATGTATAGTCTCTGTTCCTCAGCGCAACTTTACTACTCCTTCGATATCGCCGGACGGGAAATGGATTCTAATGGTAGGCAGTAATGTTCTTGTGAATGGAAAGTCAAAGTATGCCAATACGGATATTTTTGTATGTCATACCGACGGCACACAGCTTACTCAATTGACGTATCATGCTGCCGATGATCTTAGTCCGGTATGGAGCAGAGACGGAAAGTATATTTATTTCATCTCCCAGCGTGGCAGTTCAACCGCGACGCCAAATGTGTGGAGAATGAACTTTAGCCTTTGATGACAAACCAATTATAAACTAAAATATTATTTTTTATGAAAAATCTTAAGTTATTTGCAGCTGCAGTTATGCTTGCTGCTTGCACATCGGCTTCTGCCCAGTTCAGTAACGCAAAGGGTAGTTCTTCGTCAGTTGATACAGAAGGATGGAATACTGTTTGGCTGCAGTATAATCCTGGTAGCTGGATGCCGGACGAGGGAGACAACATGAGCTTTAATTCAGTCTCTTTAGGCTATAGTAAGGCTTTCAGCGTGAGCAAGTCGTTGCCTTTGTTTGTAGAGGCAGGTGCTGGTCTGCAGTATACGTGGTCAGACGAAGGTTCCGATGAAGATATGGATGTTAATACCCATCTGCTGTCTTTGAAGATTCCTGTTGACTTGATGTATAAGTTTGATATTCCCAACAGTTCTGTTTCTATCATGCCTTATCTGGGATTGAACCTGAGATATAATGCTTGGGGTGAGGAGAAGTTTGACTTTAACGACTCTGATGATGACGATTACAGATATCTGCCAACCCGTTCGTCTGACGATTATGAGGATTTGGAACCATGGGGCGATAGCGACAAGTTGAACTTGTTTGACAAGGATGACATGGGTAAAGACTATGTCTGGAAACGTTTCCAGATTGGTTGGCATATTGGAGCTAAGGCTAAGTTCGGCAAGAGCTTTATGCTTGGCGTAGGCTATGGCACAGACTTTAATGAAATATGTAAGAAGACCAAAGTCGGCGAGTGGACTGTTCAATTGGGATATACATTCTAAAAAGGGATTGTGACAAATGAATGGCTTACATCTGTCTGTGGGCATTTACTATTGTTGTTTTTCTGCTGTTTAGCGGTATGCCCATAGTCGATGCAAGCCATTATTATATAAAGGCTTAAAATAATGATGATATGAAGAAAAGTAATGTTAAGAATCTTGCCCTGGTGTCATTTATGACATTCGTGGGCTTGTCCTTTGCAGCATGCAGCAGTAGTGATGATGGCGAAGGTGGTTCTGCAAGCGGTAATCCAGATGCGGGAGTCGTTGAAGTAGGTGCAGAGAAGTATCGTGTGTTGAAGGCTGGCAATATCAGTTATGATTATGACAGTAACGGCAAGCTCGTTTCTTTTGGTAATCAGTATAACAAATATGACGTTACCTATAATCCGTTTAAGATAACATCTACTGATGGTACATCGTCAGATGTTATGAGTAATATCTCGGTAAACGGAAAAGGCTACGTCACAGGCTTTAAAGAGGCATATACCTATTCTTATAATGATAATTCATCGAAGAGCGAAGGTAATGTAAGTGTTTCGTATGATGGAAAAGGACATGTTACACGAATAAAAGGTTCTGGCTCAGGAGTAGAGATTTATGACGGTGAAAAGGAAACCTATAAAACCTCGTTTGAATATGTCTATACCTGGAAAGATAACAAATTGATGAAAATTGTGGAAACCGAGTCGGATGGTGGAGACAAGTGTGTTACCACTTATGAGTATATCTATAGTGGCAATCCTTTTCTTAATCTCTCTTGCCAGTATGTGCCAAACATTCTGTGTGATTACGACTGGGCGATTGGACAAGGTTTTGCCTGCATCGGATATCTTGGAAAGGGTCCAACGGCGTTGCCTGATGGCTGTGAATATTCTTATGTAGAGGATGGACATAAGAGTACAGGTTCTGGTACGTATGCATATACCCTTCAGAACAACGGACTTGTATCAAAGTATATTGTGAAGAATAATTACGGCACCAGCAATACAGGTTATATGGAGTATGAAAGTGTTGGCATCAATAAGTCAAAGGCTGCAAAAACTGTAAATGTAGCAGCGCATAAGGATAATTCCGGAGCAGGTTTGTTTCACGGAATTCATAAGAAGTTCAAAAATAGACATTAATTAATATTCAGCGTTCATCCGATAATCCCACGTGCTTATCGGATGAATCTGCTATAATTTTGCTTAATTGGATTTTAGGGGATAGGGTAAAGAAAAGGCAGTGGCTGTAATATAATGCTGTATCAAATCATGTGGCTGATTTGAAATCACATCGTTAGACTATAAGAGACCGTTTCATCCATATACTAAAATTTTTTTTCCGATTTATTTTGTCATTCTGTCATTTCTTGATGTAACTGTTTGATATGTAGGAATATAGTATACTGACAGATTTGTTTATATTTACAATATCTGTCATTAATCTGTCATAAACCAGCCGTATTCCTTTTGTTTTGGCAAATATGGCTTAGTCGAGAAGCGACTTTTGAGTTATCAGAATGCGACTTTTAAATCATTAGGATACGGCTTTCGAGTCCTAACCAGCATGTTTGCGATGCGTAAGTGCCTTAGATACGATTCTATCTCCTATACTTAGAAATTTAGGCTTAAGTATCTATTATATTTTGTACTTTTGCAAACTATAAAACGGTAAATGTATGAAGACGATACTTGCGATAGACTCATTCAAAGGCTGCATGTCATCCTCTGAAGTGGAGGAGACCATAGCCGGAGTGCTGAATAAAAATGGTGTGGAGACATTGTGCCTGCCCATGTCTGACGGTGGAGAAGGAATGCTTCCGGTGTTCACTTCTGCCATGAGCGGAACTCTGGAACCCGTATATATCCACGACCAGATGATGCGTCGTGTGGATGCCCAATACGGCGTTATGCCTGACGGCACGGCGATAATAGAAGTGGCGCAGGCTTGCGGACTGACCCTCGTAAAGGAGGAAGAGCGCAATCCGATGCGTTCCACCACCTATGGAGTAGGGGAACTGCTGTCGAGAGCCATTAAGCGTGGCTGCCGTAACTTCATCATTGGTCTTGGCGGCACAGGCACGAGCGATGCCGGAATAGGAATGATACGGGCACTCGTTGACCTCTTTGCCCGTGGCAAGAGGTTCGACGAGGCTTGGAAGACGGAGCTTGGTGAATGCCGTTTCACTCTTGCCTCTGACGTGGACAATCCTTTGTGTGGCAAGAATGGTGCCGCCCATGTCTATGCTCCGCAGAAGGGAGCCACGCCAGAGATGGTGGAACAGCTTGACAGGAGAGCAAGACTCTTTGCCGAGAAATCAGCTTTGCATTTCGGCTTCGACAAGTCAAACGAACCGGGAGCGGGAGCTGCCGGCGGCTTGGGCTATGCCTTCATGCAGTATCTCGGAGCGGAGATGAAGTCGGGAGCCGACCTGCTCTTGGACCTTACAGACTTCAACGGCAAGATAAAAGATGCCGATTTGATAATGACAGGTGAAGGAAGTGCCGATCGTCAGACCCTGATGGGCAAGCTGCCGCAGCGTATCCTGATGCGTGGAAAGCAGTTGGGGGTACCCGTCGGACTTGTCGCCGGCAGAGTGGAAGACAGGGAAGAACTTCTTTCCGCAGGCTTCTCCTTTGTAGAAAGCATAACGCCGGAAGGCATGCCGTTGGAAGAGGCAATAAAAAAAGAAGTGGCATTCAGCAACCTCCGTCGCTTTGCCACTTCGCTTGTTTATGAGAAAACATAATATATTATTACAGAACTATTATCTTATAACCTTCACGACCTTGCCGTTGGAATACCTTTCAATGGTAATGCCATGATAGTCATTATTGACTTTTGTGCCGTTGAGGGTATATCTTGCCACAATGGTTGATGCCGTGTTCTGTATTGTTGATGTAGAGATTCCGCTTGTAGCATTAAGAAGCTGTCTTGCGGCATTCTCAATCTTGCAGTTCTTTATTTCATCGGCATCGTAGTTGTATACGAATGCCACAACCTCCATATTGTCCTTGTTCCATGCCGGGTCAATATCGAAAGAACAGTTGTATGTGAAGAACTTGTCGGTCCATTCTATCGGCTCTCCCCAGATGGCGTTATAGGCACGTGTCAGATGCTGCTGGAAGTATTTGCCGCTGACGCCAGCCTGACTTATAGCCTCCACATCGTTCTCTATAAGGTAAACCATAACGTAGGGATGTTCTGCCGAGTATAACTCATTGCATACGCCACTTACGTTGACGCCAAGTCTGTTGCTTGCATCATCTTTGTCGAGCGTCAGATTGACAATGGCATTTGTAGACAGTTCTCTTTCACTTGCCACGGCAGCTTTCAGAATGCTGTAGTTGCCAGGATTGAAGACAGGAGTCGGCAGGTTTGCTGTCGTCGTGAAGTAAGGCATACGGTCTACCATTGCTGCCGGTGCATAAGTGTTGCCAGAGTTGTTGTAGAACCATAGTAGCTTTTCTTCCTCATATTTCCCTTTGCTGTCTTTATTGCCAAGTGTGAACTCATCGGTATAGTATCCAACGTGGTGTGCCACCACAAATACGTTGTCGGCATATCCCTCTTCCTGAAGCAATGTGTGAATGTTGGTTGCTGCCATAGGGCAGTTACTGCATTTCTCTGTCGTAAACTCTTCAAGCACCACATTCTTTATATATGTATAGAACGGCACAGTAGTGTTGTTTCCGGCATTGCAGTCCGTGGCATTGTCGATGCCGGAGAGTTCCACGGTCCAGGAAGTCTTGTCGTCGGTATATACATTCGGGTCGAATGTCACGCTGATGGTAGTATCGGCAAGCGATGCCAGTTCTGTGTCAATATGCGACGAAACGGTATTCCCGTTGCCGGTCTTCATAGTCAGAGTGTAGCCATCCACGTTCTTCGTGCCATAGTTATGCACGCTGAGAGTAAGACTCATTGCCGTGGCACTCATGGCAGGCTTGGGTGTTATCTTTGCAGAACTGATGCCCAGGTCATATTCCGGCAGGTCGTCGCCGGTCACGAGAGCCTCAATGCTCAGCACCCCCTCGTCGCTAACATCTTTCCATTTGCCGGTGCCTTGCTTGATGAAAGACGTGCCGATACGTGATGGCTGCACAATGCTGATAATCTCCGAAGTAGCCTTCTGTCTGAAGCTGTAGCCTACATACAGTCCGTCCTCAACATCGTCAAGAGTGAAAGGTTTGTCGAAGACAAACTTGTTCCATCCCTTCACCACATTCTTTGTTCCGGCCTTTCTGATAGCCTTCGCTTCAGCAAGGTTATCCCCGTCCTTGGTCTTCCTTACCCACACTACGAGGGTGTCGGTGTTAAGAACGTTTACGACACCGGCTCTGATACCGGCAATCCTGTTTCCTTTGTAGGCAGACAGGGCATCTTTCGACAGGTATATTGCTGCATTGTTCCATGCCTTGCCGTCCTGCTTGTATAGAGCTGTGCTTGCCACTTTCCCGTTGCAGTATCCTATATTCAGAGTGTCGCTCTGTGCGAAACCGCTTGTTGCCAATAAGGCAAGCATGGCTGACAAAAATATCTTTTTCATACGTCAGAATTATTTGAATATTTTCTTTACTTGTTTGCCGTTCTTCACGATGATGCAGCCCTTGGATGAATCGGCAATCCTGCGTCCAGCCAGGTCAAAAGTCTCAGCCTTCTTGTCTTCCTCGTTGCTGATATTGCTTATTCCTGTTGCTGCAGGCAGTACAACGACACACTCATCAGAGCGGTAAGAGCGGTCTGTTCCGTCAGACGCCTGTATGCGGAAGCTGTATTTCTCTCCGCCTGTCAGACCATTGAAGCCAAGAGAAGTCTTTCCTTCGGTCTTTACCTCATTGTAGCCATCCACTGGAGTTCTGAGAGTTTCGTGAATACTTGCCACCACATCATCGATGACAACGAAACCGCTTGTACGTTCAAGTCTGATGCGCACCTTGGCAGCTCCGTCGGTTGACACCTTTATAGTCTGTGCGGTAGTAGGAGCGTCGATAGTCTTGATCTCATTCCACTCCCCGTTTTCCTCAGCTTCAATATGAATCTTGTTGCCGGCTTTGCTTGAGCGTGCCCAGAAAGAGAGTGTCTCCATCTTGCTTTCAGGATAAGCAACGATGAGATAGTCATTGTCGTTTGACAGACGTAGAGACGGAGCAGCATTGCCGTAGTATCCTTTCACCGAGTAGTATGTCTGGCTGTTGGTATTCCAAAGCTCCGGCAGTCCGTCATACTTGTCGGTAAAGTCATAGCCTTTGTCTGTAGTCTGTTCATTGAAAGTGTGATGATACAGCGTTGCGAGATAGTCAGTCGCACCTTCCACATCATTCCATGAAGCCTTGAAACCATCGCTCGTAATGTCTGTGGCGGTCAGTCCGTTTGGCATTCTCTTTGAGAATACGAGAGGCAGGGTCTGCACAGGCACGGTAGTATTGTCAGAGTTGTAGCTTGCTAACGTTGCCGAGACGCTCACCTCGTAGTCGGTCAGAGGTGTAAGCCTGTCAATGTTCAAAGTGGCAGTCTGTGGAAATATCTTTTCGTTAAGTCCCTGTATATAAGTCTTGTTTCCCTGCTTGTCGGTGGTATAAGCACTTACTGTGTATGATGTGGCGTCATCCACAGGAGTCCATGTTGCCACGAAGCTGCTGTCCTTAATGTCGCTTACGAGTACAGACTCTGGTGCAGGCATTTTGAATTTCGTTCCAGCAAGAATCATGCGTATGGTATCGTTGCGCTCTGCTACATGGTCAATCTTCAGCAGGTCGTTGCCTGCCCATGATTTCAACTGGTACTGAGTTATGTTTGATGCGCCAGGCATGATGTCTCCATTTCGTGTAGCATCAGTAGCGTTACCGTCCACCTCCACGATGTCCACACGCTGGTGAGTCATGTCCGTATTCACATAGTTGCCTTTCCAAGCCGCTTCGTCCATGTCAATATGCCATGTCAGCATGCCGTGCCCCGGCAGGTACTTGTCCCACCCCGTCTTTTGGCGGTTTTCAAGAATAAAGTATTCGTTGTCGTTAGTTCCGTCAACCTTTATTCTGTATGCCTTGTTGCAGTCGGCGAGATAAGGCAGCACGTTTATGCTGTCGGCATCAATGTTCAGGTCGGTATAGTCGAGCCAGCCAAGCTCAGCACGTTCGAAGGCAGAGAATACAGGCGGTGTGTTCAGATCGTTGTTGTAGGAGCCTGATGCCATGGTGTCCCATGCTCCCAGGCCGAAAGTCAACATACCATAGCTTACGTCGTAGTGGTCAGCCAGTCCGAGCACGTGTCCGAACTCATGTACGAATGTTCCGATACCTGTAGGCACCTTTGATCCATCGCTTTTGTAGCGCAGCTCGTTGCTGCAAGTGTAGCGGTCAATCTGTTTGCCGTCGAGCACGAGGTTCTGCTTCCAACCTGTTTCTCCGAGATACCAAGAGTGCGGCCATATCAGATCCGTGCCGTTAGGCGTGTCAGCTTGTCCGTTGCCGGCATAGAAGAAGTAGATGTTGTCCACCTTGCCGTCGTTGTCTGTGTCATAGTCGGCAAAGTTGATTTCGTCGTCGAGAGCCTGACATGATTCTATGATAGCCTCGTATATCATTGCATCCTGCGATGGGTTGTCGCTGCCGTAGTAAGAGGCAGGCTTGGAAAGCTTCACCGGTCCGACGACATCAAACTCAGGGTCAAACTTGTTGAACGAAGAGGCATGGTAGAAGTCCACTGCCGATCCGTTGATGCCTGTTCCCTCCCATGTGAATCCCGGTGTGTTGAGCAAGCCGTTGAAGAACAGTTTCGGATTTTCTATTGATGTGAAGTCTGTGTCGCTGAACTCCCACAGTATGACGAGAGACTTCTGATGTCCAATCGTAGGGAAGTCGTTGATGCGTATGCGCTTTGGCGAACCGGCTTTTCGTGCACCATTGCTCTTTGCTGTTTCAAAACTCCTGTTTTGCAAGACAGCCTTTTGTATGGCATTCATATCCATCTTCGCAACGTAGGCCTTAGCTTTCATGTCACGGTCGGCGGCATCCTTGGCGATGATGCCGCTGCCCGAGAGTCTGCCAGTCTTGAGCTGTGCATATTCAAAGGCATGGGTCTTGGCGTTGTAGAATAGGGGAGTGCCGTCGGCGGAAAAGAGCATGTGGCAATGTTCGTCGCCACGCATCATTACTGTTACGTATGAACCATCTGGTTGTCTCATCTTCTTGGCTTGCGGGTCAGCAGGTATTGCCATCATGGTCTGTGTGGATGCTATTGCAAGCATAGTCAAAGCTGTCAGTATGTTCTTTTTCATTGTCTTTTCTCTTATTGTTATTGAAATGTTCTTATAGAAGAAAAGATACAGGGAGAAATCTTTCAACATATTATTATATGTGGAATTGGAATCGCCCTGTATCTTTCTACTTTTGGATTATTGTCCTGAATGTCTTTTTACCTTACATTCATCTTACTTTACGTTCACCTTGAATGTCTTGCCGCCGACTTTGGCAACATAGACACCTGCAGGAACAGTCACAGTCTCGTTGTCGGCAGTCTTGATGCTTGCAAGCTTCTGTCCACCGATGGTGTAGATTGTAACATCTGCACCGTTGGCAGCCTTGATGCTTATCACTCCTTCGCCTCCATAAACCTTAGCGTTTGTGGTATTGAGTTCTGTGATGCCTGTCGTTACGGCTACAGTATTTGACAGTTCGGATTCTCCGAGGTCGTACACAGCACTTACTGCATAAGAGCCGCTTGCACCTTCTGCCTTGGCAGATGTTGTAGTGGCAGAACCGGTGTTCTCCGCACCGCAGTAGATGTTGTAGCTGAGAAGTTTCGGAGCCTTTGCCTCGGTATACTTGATGTTATCGATCATTGTTCCGAATCCGTCGAGTACGGTATGGATAGCAACGTACTTGGCGTCAGCCGGCAGAGTAACTTTCACTTCCTGCCATGTAGCAGTAGCATCGTAGGTAACGGTCTTCACCTTGTTTGTGAATGACTCCGGCTCCTGATCGGTGCTTGAAGTGAGAATCTCGATAGAGTTCGTAGCCTCGTTAGCAGAAGTCATGAATGAGAATTCTGTTCCACCCTTCACTTCAGGAGATATGAACCAGTCGTCGTCAGGATCGCTGTTTGAGCGTCCTTCTGCGTCAGCACCATAGTTTCCGAAGTGGATAAGACACTTCTCACCTTCGTAAGCCTTCCACATTGCTGCATTAGGGCATCCTGCCTCTCTTGCGCTCCATGTCATCCATGCGAATGGCTGGTTTGCATATGGCCAGTAGTTGTTATAATACTGAACGAAGGTCAAAGTAAGGTGACCGTCGCGGTCAACAGTCTTCCATCCCTTGATGTTGTCGGTGGTAAATGATGGTACATCTTCAAAGTCGAGAGAAACCTCTCTGCCGTCCATAGTTTCAGGAGCAAGCCATGACAGGTTGTCATTGTCGCTTACAACAAGATTTGTAGGAGCCGGCAAGTTAAGTTGCTCTGGAGTAAGCTCAACCTCTGTACTGTAGTTGTTGTCTGTGTTTTCATCACCGTCGTATGATACCTCAGCGCTGTATACATATTCCTTAATAGCACTGTTGATGCTGAGCGGGAACTTGAATGTAGCCTGCTTGCCGATACCGAGAGCATCTTCAGACTCTTGTTCTGCAACGGCTTCACCGTTGAGATAGAACAGCACTGAGTAGTTGTTTGCTACAGTAGCTCCTCTGTTCTCTACAGTAACGTTAATTTCAGCATTGTCACCAACTACAGGATAATAAGGCTGTGATATGGCGGCTATAGCAAGGTCGTTGCCAGTGGCTTCCTTAATTGTCCAGTCGTCTGTGAATATACGGTTGCTTGGCGTAGGGAGATATGCTTCAAGAGCAATCTGGGCTTTTTTGCCGTTAAGTGTAGAGAGATCGAAAACATGCTCTGTCCATCCGCTATTACCGTCGATGGCAATAGGTTCGCTAAGGTCGATGCAGTTTTTGCTTCCGTCGATAGAAGCTACGGCTTTTACGTAAGCCTCCTTAGGCATTGCTTCAGAATGATGTATCCATGCAGAGAGTACAGGGCTCTTGGCTTTGGAGAAGTCAATAATTGGAGAATAAATCTTTCCGCATGCAGAGTCGGTACCTTGATTTATGAATACGAATTGCAAATCATCATCGTTCTCTGGTTTGATATTATCGTTGTAGAATCCCTGGTCTACCATCCATCCCTGGTCGATAATCCATGGCGAATACTTTAAGCCACTGGCTGCAAAAGGCTCAACGAAAGGTAATGTATATGGCTTACCGAGCACGATGCCAGCTCTTGCATAGTCAGATTCTCCTTCGCTGTTTATCGCAGTTACTCCGAAGATATACTGATCCTGACTTTCTGAAGCGTCTTTTATTTCTGCTTCTATAGATGTTTCGTTTCCAATTTCTGCAAGTTCGATATATGATGGATAAGCTTGGCTGTCATATTTATATATTTTATATGTATAGGCAGACGGATTAACATATCCTCCATTGACACCCTCTGTAGGAGCATCCCATGAGAGGTTAGCAATAGTGCGGTCATCGCCCCATGTTATCTTGAGGTTGCTTACTGCAATAGGTTTGTCTGTACCTATGAACTTGCGTATTATTACGGGCCATCCTTCACCGTCAGCATTTGCTGCAACTACCTTGAAGTTGTTCCATCCGTGAACGGCTGTGGTCTTTATAGAACAGTCTGCACCAGGTGCTACGTCTGTTGAAGAACCGAGCACGTTGCCGCTCATGTCATATACCGTAACTTTACTGATTGTTGTCAGAGTATTGCCGTTGATGCTTGTTGCAGGGAGCTTGAATGAGAGCGTTGCTCCGAGAGCACCATTTGCCTCTGGTGTAACAGACAGCGAGCGAATCTTGTCTGGGGTAGTTGCCGTTGCAATCTCGTTTACTCTGAGACTGTCAATGCTCCAATTTCCGTCAATGCTAAAGTTATACAGGCCGAAGTTGTAATTGTCTACGTCTGACGGATGGAAATAGAATTCCTGTATCTCTTCGCCGGTTGTAGTATAGTTGTCAAGTTCACCAAGAACCTCGTCCTGTGCATCGGCTATTGCTCCCTTGCCTACTGTTGTGCGTAGAGAACCGTTTCCGCTGACTTTGTATCCTATAGAATATAGCTTTTCTTTGCTTAGTGGGAATGCAGGAGTTATAAGCCAATCGTTGCCTTCTCCCCATCCAGACGAAATGTTCTTGTAATGGCTGTTCCACTGCCAAGTGCGGTAGATTCCATCATCGTTGAGGTTCAATACAGTGTATCCGTCGAGACAGTCAGCAGAGGAGAAGTCATTAGCGTATGGCAGCGGCATGTATTTTCCTGCAGTCACGCTATTGGTCTTTGCTGCAAGTCCTGTCTGTCCGTGACTTGTGGCATAGATGCTATAAGTATATGTCTTTATTTCATCGCTCAGCTCATTGTCAGTAGCTGTTGTCGCCGTTATGCCTTCCGTAATAACCTTGTTGTCGAGGTCGCGCACAACTTTATATGTCAGGTCAGAGGCATCGAATGTACTTCCGAAGTCGGCATACTTGCCGACCTTTGGTGCTGTCCATGAAATGCTTGCCTTTTGCTCGTTTATGGAAAGCTTAGGAGAACCGACAGTTGCAGGCGCATCATATCCGCAAACTATAATAGTACTGTTGCGCTTTGAAGAAACTTCATTGTAGTTAGGATATACAAGCACAGTGATAACGTGCATTCCTCCAGTAAGCTCAGCTGTACATTCCACCTTGTCGCCCATCTTTATGCTTGACGGCATTCCTTGTACATTTAGGTAGTTGTTATCGGCATATACGTAACACTTTACACCATTGTTAGACCATGAAGGGATTGTTATGTCGTTGCCTTCAATATCCTTGTTTGGTACGGTGAATGATATGGTAGCAGTAGTTTCGCCTTCGTTGGTAGTTGCTTTAAGGTCGCTAATGTTACCGAGCTCGTATTTAGCGAAAGAAGTTTCCGTTTCAGGTCGCTTGTAGAAATAAGTGAAACCAGTAGGCGCATTCTCAAGAAGCTCTGTCTTCAGCACGTTGTCCTTAGCTCCATAAGCGATCCAAGGGGAAACTTTATAGAACTGAGAACCATTGGTGAAGTCATAGTGTAAGATAAGCAGATAGCCGGAATTTGAATCATACATCATAGGTTGCAGACCATATGTGTATTGTGTAGGCATCTCCGTGCGTCCCACTTTTGTGATTTCGCAAGTTGTCGGGTCGATAGTGCTGATATACAGCGAGTCATCGGAGTTTTGCACACGCAGGGTTCCACCGGTGGCGGTGAAGGATTTAGGGTTGAAGTTCCCTTTGTCGCGGTTTGTGGAGTATCCTCCTAAATATCCTATTCTTTTCAACTGGCATGTTGCCGTGTCAAGAATATTGAGATAATATGAGTCCATGTCTCCGCTACCATCTTCTTGTCCCATAGAAATGGCATATACAACATCTCGTTGCTCGTCATAGCTAATAAGGAAAGGCATGCGGTCTTTTGCACCGGAAGCATTGAAAGTCTTTTGTTCGAGCCTTTCTAAAGTGTTCGCATCATAAATGCTTCGTGTCACTTTCGGGAAATTGCCATAGCCATCGCTGATAGGCAAAAAGCTATAGAGCTTTCCTTTTGCCATGTAGGAATATGGCGAAAGGCCGTTGTCGCTTGATACTGTGTCGCATTCGAACGGTTGGATGTTGAAGTCCACCAGTCCGCCTGTTGCCGTTGTTCCGTCTTCTGCAGTACCGGCATAGGCGTTGAAGCCTGTGTAGGTCCACTTTGTCTGCTCGTCAGCTTTGCGCACTTTCTTCGTACTCTTAGACGATGCTGTCTTGAAGGCAGGCTTGTTGCCCGTGTTGGTCACGTAGTTGCCGTAAGCCAACTTGTCACTTGCATCGTAGAGAGGCCACGGACTCTTGAAGTCCTTCATCGCTTCTTCTACAGATTGCTTAGCTTTGGCTTCCGCTTTTTGCGGATTTGCCAATGACGCCTTGTCTGCACTCTTCTTCGGAGTGAAGGAAACCTTGGTCTGTGCGGATGCCGTTGTGGTGAACATCGCCGTTGCCAAGGTGAGCGTCAGAATCGAATTAGTAATTCTACTCATAAGCAAATTTGTTTTTTATGTGTGTGAACATTAATTGAAAAATTCTGCCGCAAAGTTAGCAATATGTATGGAATCAGGGCTATTCCCTTGTCGTCAGTTCTTTTAAATTCAAGAAAATAAAATAAAAATGTCGTCCGAAAGCTTAAAAAACAGGTAATTAGTAAGTAAAAAACTGAATCTTTATGACTATTCTTTATCGTTATCCTTATAATCTGTCTCTTATACACATCTCCGAGCCCACGAGACGCTCATGAATC
>ERZ1027266.854-NODE-854-length-18598-cov-8.911557_pt1 | contig 18598 bp, 12 predicted proteins | sample MGYA00519257_ERZ1027266 | MGnify/ENA primary metagenome ERZ1027266 (study PRJEB26926, sample SAMN06164683) | human gut metagenome | biome: ENVO:00009003; feature: ENVO:2100002; material: ENVO:00002003 | host: Homo sapiens | place: USA | collected 2012 ... | reverse complement strand
ACAATAAATATTTTCCGATTATTTGGAATGCAACATAGAAGTTACGTAATTTCTAAAAGTAATTGAATTAATCCCCTTATAGAAGGACTTGTATATTTGGGAAATTGAATAAATATTCATAGTTCAAAGTGTATGAATATACATGAAGAATTATGCTCATTTTCTTTCCCTGCTCTCGCAAAATGTGGTTCAGGGGCAGTATTGTTTTTATAACTTTCTTATTGTTTATTTCTTCATGTCCGTAAAAGTCTTTATCTTTGCAAGGTTAAAAAAGCAACCTATCAGAAAGACTTATCTACCTATATATAATAAAATGATGGAACAGAAAAATACATATACGTTTGAAGAGGCATTTCATGCTTCGAAAGATTATTTCAATGGTGATGAGCTTGCAGCCCGGGTTTGGGCTAACAAGTATGCGCTGAAGGACAGCTTCGGTCATATATATGAAAAAACGCCGGAGGATATGCATCGCCGCATAGCTAAGGAGATTGTAAGAATAGAGAACAAATACAATAATCCGTTGCGGGAAGAAGACGTGTTCCCGTTGCTCGACCATTTCAGATACATCGTGCCGGCAGGAAGCCCGATGACAGGAATAGGCAACCACTATCAGGTGGCTTCGTTGTCGAACTGTTTTGTCATTGGTCTTGATGGCGATGCCGACTCCTATGGAGCGGTGATGCTGATGGATGAGGAGCAGGTGCAGCTGATGAAGAGGCGTGGCGGCGTAGGTCATGACTTGTCGCAGCTGCGTCCTAAGGGTTCGCCCGTAAATAACTCGGCTCTTACCTCAACGGGAGTGGTGCCCTTCATGGAGCGTTACAGCAATTCTACAAGAGAGGTGGCGCAGGACGGACGTCGTGGTGCGCTGATGTTGTCTATCAGCGTAAAGCATCCTGACAGTGAGGCTTTCATAGATGCAAAGATGCAGGAAGGAAGAATTACGGGTGCCAACGTTTCTGTCAAGCTTGATGATGAGTTTATGCAATGCGCTGTGGAGGGAAAAGAATACACCCAGCAGTTCCCAGTCTATTCACTTAACCCCCAGATTCAGAAAAAGGTAAACGCCAAACAGCTGTGGGAGAAGATTGTGCATAACGCATGGAAGAGTGCAGAGCCGGGCGTGTTGTTCTGGGATACTATCTTGAGAGAGAGCATTCCTGACTGCTATGCTGACCTTGGCTTCCGTACCGTTTCGACAAACCCATGCGGAGAGATACCGCTTTGTCCGTATGACTCCTGCAGACTGCTGTCGGTAAATCTGTATTCCTATGTGGTTAATCCGTTCACTCCTGAGGCTTATTTCGACTTCGAGCTCTTCAAGAAGCATGTAGCCATTGCCCAGCGCATAATGGATGACATCGTGGATATGGAGCTGGAGAAGATAGACCAGATAATAGAAAAGGTGAAGAGCGACCCTCAGACTGATGATGTGAAATATACGGAGCTGCATCTATGGGAGAAGATAAAGCACAAGAGTAGCTTGGGACGTCGTACTGGTGTCGGCATTACTGCAGAGGGTGACATGATTGCGGCAATGAACTTGCGCTATGGAACGCAGGAGGCAACGGACTTCTCTGTAGAGGTTCACAAGACGCTTGCTCTTGCTGCTTACCGCTCATCGGTGGAGATGGCGAAAGAGCGCGGGGCATTCAGTGTTTACGACTCGGAAAGAGAGAAGAACAATCCTTTCGTAAACCGTATCAAGGAAGCCGACCCGCAGCTGTATGAGGATATGCAGAAATACGGCAGACGAAATATTGCCTGTCTGACTATTGCACCGACAGGAACGACAAGTCTGATGACTCAGACAACAAGCGGAATTGAACCAGTCTTTATGCCTGTATACAAGCGTCGTCGCAAGGTGAATCCTAACGATGCCGATGTGCATGTGGATTTCGTGGATGAGTCGGGAGACTCTTTCGAGGAGTTCATCGTGTTCCATCATAAGTTCCTTACATGGATGAAGGTAAACGGCTATGACACCGAAAAGCGTTATAGCCAGGAAGAGCTTGATGAACTCGTGGCGAAGTCACCTTATTATAAAGCTACGGCAAATGATGTGGACTGGCTTATGAAGGTTCGTATGCAGGGAGCCATCCAGAAATGGGTAGACCATAGCATCAGCGTAACGATAAACCTGCCGAATAATGTAGACGAACAACTCGTCAACCGACTCTATGTAGAGGCGTGGAAGTCGGGTTGCAAGGGCTGTACGGTATATCGTGACGGCTCCCGCTCTGGTGTTATGATAGCTGTTGAGAAGAAAGACAAGAAGGTTCCGGAGGCAAAACACGTATGTGAACCGCCTCAGGTGACGGAAGTCCGGCCGAATGAACTGGAGTGTGATGTGGTACGCTTCCAGAACAACAAGGAGAAGTGGGTGGCTTTCGTTGGCTTGCTGGATGGCTATCCTTATGAGATATTTACGGGTCTTCAGGATGATGAGGAGGGTATCTCGCTTCCGAAGAGCGTAAGCAAAGGAAAGATAATAAAGAAACTTGACGAGAACGGCAAGAAGAGATATGACTTCCAGTTTGAGAACAAACGCGGATACAAGACCACCGTTGAGGGACTGAGCGAGAAGTTCAATCCGGAGTACTGGAACTATGCAAAACTGATTTCCGGCGTACTTCGTTACCGTATGCCGATAGCTAATGTGATAAAGCTTGTAGGCTCGCTCCAGATGGACAGCCAGAGCATAAACACATGGAAGATTGGTGTGGAAAGAGCTCTGAAGAAGTATGTGCAGGACGGTACGGAGGCAAAGGGACAGAAGTGTCCGGTTTGCGGACAGGAAACGCTTGTATATCAGGAAGGATGCCTTATCTGCAAGAATTGTGGTTCGTCAAGATGTGGATAATATGTTGAAGTCAGGACAGATATTCATAGACAATATGCGGTTCCATGCCCATCACGGTGTGCTGGAGCAAGAGAGACTCACGGGGGGAGACTTCCTTGTGTCTCTCTCGGCATCTTATCCTTTATGGAAGGCTACGGAAAGCGATGACGTGACGGATACGCTGAATTATGCGGAAGTGTATGAGATAGTGAAGTCGGAGATGGATATCCCTTCGAAACTGTTGGAACACGTGGCAGGCAGAATAGGGAAGAGGCTTCTGAAAACCATGCCGCTGATTAGCGAACTGACGGTAAGACTTACAAAGGTAAACCCTCCGATGGGAGCCGATTGTGACGGCGCAGGTGTTCTGTTGCACTTTATTAATGACGCAAATTGCTAATCCGGTGCAATTAATTCTCTTTTTTATTATGACAAGACGAAACTTATTTTTAACTTTGCATCAGTGGTAAAAGAAAAATACTATAAGACGAGAGCCGCTCTTGTAATGGCTCTATTGTTTTTGGCAACGTTTGTGGCAAACGCTGCCTCTGCTTTTACGCTTGTGATTGATGCCGGACATGGAGGCCATGATGCCGGAGCAAGAGGAAGCTTCTCAAACGAAAAAGATATCAACCTTAGAGTGGCGTTGGCTTTCGGAAGGTATGTGGAAAAGAACTGCCCCGATGTGAAAGTCATATATACAAGAAAGACTGACGTCTTCATACCTTTGCACAAAAGAGCTGATATAGCAAACAAGAATAAGGCAAATGTCTTTATATCTATTCATACGAATGCCCTTCCTGCAGGACGAATAGCAAGAGGCTTGGAGACTTATACCATGGGTATGCGCCGCTCCAATGAGAAGCTGAGTGCCGCACAACGTGAGAATGCGGTAATCACTTATGAGAGTGATTATAAGCAAAGGTATGAAGGATATGACCCTAACTCTCCGGAGAGTGCCATTATGTTTGAGTTTATACACGACAAGAATATGGCAAAGAGCGTGGAACTTGCCAAACTCGTGCAGAAGAACGTATGTGGTACGGCAGGCAGACCGGACAAGGGGGTTAAGCAGGATGTGTTTCTCGTGCTTAGAGAGACATCAATGCCTGCCTGCCTTATAGAACTTGGCTTTATTACAACTCCCGACGAAGAGCGTTTGCTGAACGACGAGACGAGCGTGGACAATATAGCAAGAGGTATATATAATGCTTTTGTAAAATACAAGAATGACAACTCAACGGGATTTACAGTGCCGTATGAAGCGAAAAACAGTACGAAGGTGAAGATACCAAGTATTGTGCCGAAGGAATTCAATGATGATGACAAACCGGAAAAGCCATCGTCGAAACCTGTTGAGAAAGCAGAGCCGGAGGAGAAGAAACCGCAGCCTGTTACACGGGCTGTGCAGCCAGTGGCAAAGGCTCAGACGGATGACAAACAGGCAGACCAGCCTGTGTTCAAGGTGCAGATTTTGGCAAGTAGTACCAAACTGCCGTCAAGCAGTCCGCGCTTTAAGAAACGTGATGATGTAGATTGTTATGAGGAAGGCGGAATGTACAAATATACAATCGGAGCATCAACTAACTATAATGAGATAAACCGTATGCGCGGAACGTTGGCTGAGGACTTTCCTGGTGCCTTTGTCATAGCCTTCAGGAATGGTGAGAAGATGAACATAACGGAAGCAATCCGGATGTTCAAGAATAAAAGACGTTAGCTCGTTTCTTGTTTCCTTGTCAACTCGTTAACTTGTCAACTTGTCAGCTGTTTCGCAAGTTGGAAACTTGCGAAACATTAATATAATTAAGGTGTAGATAGAAATAAAAAGACTATATATGAAATATTTTACAAAAGAAGTAAAGATTGCAATTGTTGCAATAGTAGGACTCGTGGTTCTCTTTCTTGGAATGAACTTTCTGAAAGGACTCGATCTGTTCTCCACGGATAACCGCTATTATATTTCATTCCGGGATATTAGCGGTCTGTCGTCTTCATCTCCTATTTATGCCGATGGCTATAAGGTGGGAGTGGTGAGAGGAATCGTTTATGACTATTCTCAGTCGAAAGACATAATCGTAGAGGCTGACATCAATAAAGATATGCGTATACCGAAAGGAAGCAGTGCGGAGATTGTCAGCGACTTGATGGGTAATGTGAAGGTCAATTTGCTCCTTGCGAGCAATCCTCGTGAGAGAGTGAACCCGGGCGAGACTATCGTCGGAGGGATAAACGACGGTGCTATGGGACAGATGAAAGATCTCATCCCCGTAGTACAGGACATGCTTCCAAAGCTCGACTCTATACTTGCAAGTGTAAATCTCTTGCTCCAAGACCCTGCAATAGCGAACTCCTTGCATAATGTAGAGACCGTGACGGGTAATCTTACGGTTTCCACAAGACGGCTTAATACTCTGCTCGGTACGCTTAACCGCAGAATGCCAGGCTTGTTGGCTAAGGCTGATGGTGTAATGGATAATGCGCAGGTGGTTACCTCGAACTTAAGTAAGGTTGATGTGGAGGGTACAATGAGCAAGGTCAATGCTACACTTGATAATGTTCAGGCGTTTACAGACCAGCTGAACAACAATACAGGCAGTCTTGGCTTGCTGATGCGTGACCCGAATTTGTATTACAACCTGAATGCAACGGTCAAGTCGGCAGACTCCTTGCTTATTGACTTGAAGTCACATCCAAAGAGATATGTACACTTCTCTGTGTTCGGAAGGAAAGACAAATAAACAGGGATAAGATAAATAAAGGTCGGTGGCATGCTTGGAGAAGGGCATGTCACTGTTTTTTTTTCTTTAACTTTTCGTAAAGTACAAGTATAAAGCACTTTACAAAAATGTTTCAAAAAAAACAATACACTCATTTGTCTTTTCCATTTTTTTTTGCGAAATTTGCAACACTTTTTCGTTAGGTATCGAAAGATGCAGTAATAGAAAAAGGAACAAATCGATTAGGAAAAACGTCGTAAGACCAATATCTTTTTATAAATAAAGTATGACTGAAAATCCCAATGCTGTATGGGACAAAAGTCTCTTGCTCATAAAAGAGAACGTTTCAGAACAGCAATTCAATACGTGGTTCAAGCCGATAGTCTTCGAAAAGTTTGATGAGAAGACTCGTACGCTGCTGCTTCAGGTGCCAAGCCCGTTTGTATACGAGTACCTGGAGGAGAACTTTATTGATCTTCTGGGAAAGGTGCTGACCAAGAATTTCGGTCAGGGCATACGGCTTTCTTATCGTGTCGTTACAGACAAGACTAATAATCTGGCTCAGATTCTGCCTTCTGATCCTCCTGCGGGAATCAACGAAAAGGAAGTGAAGAGCAATACAAGAGGCAACCAGTCTCCGACACAGATGGATGCTGTGCGTTCGCAACAGATTCCATCACAGCTGAACCCTCATCACACTTTTTCCAACTATATAGAGGGCGCAAGCAATAAACTGCCACGTTCGGTGGGTATGTCAATAGCAGAACATCCGAACACGACGCAGTTTAACCCGATGTTTGTGTATGGACCGTCAGGTTGCGGAAAGACTCACTTGATAAATGCTATCGGAGTACGTACCAAGCAGTTGTATCCGGCAAAGAGAGTGTTGTATATCAGTGCTCGCCTCTTCCAGGTGCAATATACCAATGCTGTGCGCAATAATACGGTGAACGATTTCATCAATTTCTATCAGACGATAGATATGCTGATAGTAGATGATATACAGGAATGGACATCGGCAACGAAAACGCAGGAGACATTCTTCCATATCTTCAACCATCTCTTTATGAACGGCAAGAGGATAATACTTGCCAGTGACCGTCCGCCGGTGGACCTTCAGGGTATGAGCGACCGTCTCTTGACGAGGTTTAGCTGTGGACTTATTGCAGAGCTCGAAAAACCGAATGTAGAGCTGTGTATGGATATCCTTCAGAACAAGATAAAGCGTGACGGACTTCGTATCCCGGAGAATGTGGTACGTTTCATTGCTCAAACGGCTAATGGAAGCGTGAGGGACCTTGAGGGAGTGATAAATTCCCTTATGGCTTATTCTGTGGTATACAACAGCAACATTGATATGCGTCTTGCAGAGAGGGTGATAAAGCGTGCTGTGAAGATAGATGACAATCCGCTTACTATTGATGATATTCTCGACTCGGTATGTAATCATTTTGAGGTTACTGTGGCAGCAGTAAATGGAAGAAGCCGCAAGAGGGAATATGTGGAGGCACGTCAGGTGTCGATGTATCTTGCTCAGAAGTATACAAAGATGCCTGCTTCAAGAATAGGAAAACTGATGGGAGGCAGAGACCATTCAACGGTTATACACAGTTGCTCGAAAGTGGAGAAACGATTGGAAGTGGATAAGCTTTTCCTTGATGAGATAGCAAGTATCGAGAACTCGTTTAAACTAAAACGCTGAAAGGCGGAATCATAAATAAGTCGAAGATTGGGAATGTACACTATTTTGTATGTTCCCTTTTCTTTTTGGGGTTTAGTGGTTCCACATGCAGATTGATGTGTGTATGCTCGCCAAAGTGTTGCCTTAGCTTCCTTTCTATGTCGGAGGCACGTGTGTGGGAATCCTTAAGAGAAATCTCACCAGGCATACGAATATGCATCTCTATAGCTATATTGCTGCCAATTCGCCTTGTACACAGGTGATGTACTTCACTTACTTCCGGTTCGCTTTCAACGATGTCCACAATTTTCTTTTCTACTTCCTTAGGCAGACTCTTTTCAAGTAGTTCACCGGAGGAAGTACTTAGCAGTCCGAGTGCGGTCTTTACTATGAAGACGCTTACCACCAGTGCAGCTACAGGGTCAAGCACTGCCCATCCCTTGCCAAGCAATATAGCTCCTCCTATACCTATGGCTGTGCCTATGGAAGAAAGAGCGTCACTTCGGTGGTGCCAGGCATTTGCTATTACGGCTTGCGACTCCACTTTCTTGCCTACGCTTACCGTGAAGCGATATGTCCATTCCTTCAGCAGAATGCTTACTATAGCTGCAATCAGGGCTACAAGGCCCGGTTGTTCTATTTCTGCCCCATGCATAACATCCCATATCTGTCTCGCTCCATTATAGAATATGTATAATCCCACCATGAGCAATGCAAGGCCAATGATGGAAGTGGCAAGTGTTTCATATTTTCCATGTCCGTAGTCATGGTCTTCGTCTTCTGGCTTAGAGCTTATTCTTACGAACGCAATGATGATGATGTCGGTCAGAAAATCCGACAGCGAATGTACTGCATCAGCAATCATGGCGGCTGAGCCGCCGAGTATTCCGGCAATGAACTTGAACACTAACAAGATAACGTTAACTACGCTTCCCATCAGTGTCACCCGGTATATTCTCTTTTCTCTCTCCTTAGTTTCCATAATCTTATACCTAATAATGACTAATATAACGTATGCAAAGGTACGTATTAATACCTACCATTAGGTATGTTGCCGTATAAATAAGTATAACGAAAGTAAAAAGTTTTAAGTTTGCAATAAGAGATTTATTGTTATTCAGAGTTAAAGAATAGCTGAATAACAATATCCTTTGGTTGTTATACCAATATAAATGGTTACTTTTGCAGTGTTTTATTCAACGAATGTTATGGGAATAATTACTTTTATAAGGAAATGGACACTGCTGTGTGCCCTTTTGTTTGGAACAATTGTCTATCTGCTGTTTTCTGAGATTCCTGTGTTGCAGCCTGTTGGCAATACTGTGGGACCTTGGTGTGTGGATGCTGTCCCGTATGTAATCTTTGCTTTGCTATATGTCACGTTCTGTAAGATTGACATGGAGAATATGCGTCCGAGGACATGGCACTTCTGGCTACAGTTTATAAGAACGGCGATTTCTGCTTTCTTTGTCCTGTTGATTTGCCTGTTCGGTAATGCGAGTATGGACACAAAGCTTGTGCTTGAAGGTTGTTTCATCTGCTTTATATGTCCTACGGCAGCTGCAGCGGCTGTAGTGACAGAGAAGCTGGGAGGCAGTATAGCATCGCTTACGGTTTATACCTTGATAGCGAATATCGTGACGAGCCTTATTATTCCGTTCTTCTTCCCTATGGTGGAAAAGGGTAGCGACATAACATTCCTTTTTGCTTTCCTTATGATACTAAGAAGAGTGGTTACGGTGTTGCTTCTCCCATTGTGTCTGGCTTTGCTTACAAGGCGTTATTTGCCGAAACTTGCTGCATGGGTAAAGAGCTATAAGAATCTTGCTTTCTATATGTGGGCGTTTAATCTTAGTATAGTTACGGGCATGACGGTGCATAACATTATGGATGCAGAAGTTGGCGGTTGGACTCTTGCCTTGCTTGTCATACTTCCGCTTTTCATTACGCTTATACAGTTTGCCATTGGCAAATGGGTGGGAGGTTTTTATGGTGACAGGGTTAGTGCCGGACAGGCTCTTGGTCAGAAGAACACCATTGTGGGAATATGGCTTACTGTCACTTTCCTGAATCCTGTGGCTGCCGTCGCGCCGGGAGCTTACGTGCTTTGGCAGAATCTTGTAAACTCATGGCAGATATGGTGTAAAGAAAAATATGGCTACCTGAAGTGGTAGCCATATAGTATAAGTTGCTATGATGTAAGGATGCTATATGGAATGAAGATGGGAGATTCATTGTTCCATGATTTCCTCAATCTTTTCTTTGCATTGTTCCATAAGCCATTTTGGGGTGCTTGTGGCTCCGCAGATGCCGATGGAGACAACACCTTTCAGCCATTCGGCTTGGATTTCTGATGGATCTTCAATCTGGTAGCTGTTGGGGTTGATGCGCTTGCATTCATTATAGAGTACCCTGCCGTTGCTGCTTTTTCTTCCACATACGAACAGTACAAGGTCGTGGCGTGAGGCAAAAGCGCTTACGTTAGGCATCCTGTTAGCCACTTGTCGGCATATCGTGTCGAAACTTCTGAAGGTGGCTGTGGGCGAGATGTGGTCCTGTATATATTCAATGATGCGGTGGAACTCGTCGAGCGACTTGGTGGTTTGCGAGTAAAGATAAATGTCTTTGCCAAAGTCGAGCGTTTCCACATCGTCGAAATGTGCTATGACCTTTGCCTGGCTGTTGGTCTGTCCTACAAGTCCAAGCACCTCAGCATGGCCGGGCTTGCCGAAAATCACAATCTGCGCACTCTGGTTGTTGTCGTATTGTCGCTTTATTCTGCGCTGCAGCTGCAGCACGACAGGGCATGTCGCATCAATGATTTCAATATTGTTTTCCTTTGCCAGTGCATATGTCTCCGGTGGTTCGCCGTGGGCTCTCAGCAGCACTTTCACGTTGTGCAGCTTCTTCATCTCCTCGTGGTTGATGGTGATAAGTCCCATGTTCTTGAGTCTTTCACATTCCATACCATTGTGTACAATGTCACCGAGACAATACAGAGTGTTGCCTTTAGCAAGTTCGGTCTCTGCCTTGCTGATGGCTGTTGTCACGCCGAAGCAGAAGCCGCTGCCGTTGTCAATTTCTATTTTGGGTTGCATATTCTTTTGTTTATGGGAACTGGAAGCCCTGGGAGCTCAGAGAGAGCCGGGAGGACTGGAAGTTCTGTGAGAATAAACAGGGAGTTTAAACTCACAGAGCTGTATTGTCCAGGTGTTAGAGCTGTGTGTTCTGTGAGAGCTGTTGCTCGTTGTAATACATCTTCAGCAGGTCGCTTGCTGCGGCAAAACTTGTCTTTTCGCCACGCAGAACACGCTCTTCGAAAGTCTGTAGACTCTCCTGTATATGCGCATTGTTATAGAAATTGTTGCGCAGGCTTTCGTTTATTGTTTCATACATCCAGTATTTGTTCTGCTCATTACGGCGGTACTCAAAATACCCATTGTCTTTTACGAAGTCGAGATACTCGTAAATCATATCCCAAACCTCCTTAATGCCTGTGCCGTAGAAGCCGCTGTAGCAAAGTACCTTTGGCAGCCATCCGCTTTCCGGAGCGGGGAAGAAGTGGAGGGCGTTTCTGAAGTTTGTTGCTGCGATATGACATTTGTCCACATTGTTTCCGTCACATTTGTTTATGACAATGCCGTCGGCAATCTCCATGATGCCTCGTTTTATGCCTTGCAGCTCGTCGCCCGTTCCTGCAAGCTGTATCAGAAGGAAAAAGTCAACCATGGAGTGGCAGGCCGTTTCACTCTGTCCTACACCTACAGTCTCCACAAAAATCTTATCGTATCCAGCAGCCTCGCATAGTATAATGGTTTCGCGGGTCTTGCGAGCTACGCCGCCAAGAGACCCTGCTGATGGGCTGGGACGGATGAAGGACTCTTTCCTTACAGACAACTTCTCCATGCGAGTCTTGTCGCCGAGAATACTTCCTTTTGAGCGTTCTGAACTTGGGTCAATGGCAAGCACGGCAAGTTTTCCGCCGAAGCGGTCTAACACATGTATTCCGAATTCGTCTATAGATGTACTCTTACCGGCTCCCGGCACACCGCTTATACCGATACGTACGGAGTTGCCACTGTATGGAAGGCATTTCTCTATCACTTCCTGTGCTTTCTTCTGATGCTCAGGAATGACGCTTTCCACGAGAGTTACCGCCTGGCTAAGTATAGTGACGTCGCCCTTTACTATGCCTTCCACCATTTCGCCGACAGACAGTTCGCGGCGACGGAAGCGGCTTCTCTTCAGGTATGGGTTTATATTTGAGGGCTGAACCACTCCTTCATTGACTTGCAGTCCTGCATATTCTTTGTTGTTCTCTGGGTGTTCCATAATCTTTAGATTTAGTATGTCGTTATATTCTTATTCTGTTTCACTTGTAAACTTACATTTTTTTGTAGTAAGAGCTTTATCTCTTCTTGTTTTAAAGGCTTTATTATCACTTTTCTTGTTTTGTCTTTACCTTTATCACTACCTTTGGCTGCTTAGGGTCGTTGGTAATCATTAACACACGAGGTTTGCTTCTTGCGGAGCGTAGCTGCTTCTTGTTTACCGTGATTTTCATCTTTGCCTGTTCTCCAGCCTTTAGTTTCGACTTGTTGAGTTTAACGCTCATGCCGGATGTAAACATCTGCAAGGAACGAATGTCGAGAGTCGATTTGCCGGTGTTCTCAATGATGATGATGCCTGTCTTTGTCGGTTTGTCACCGAAAGAGCCGAGGTCGAGTTCCGTTTCCGAGAGTCTTATCTCCGGAGCATTGGCAAGTTGCGTCTCCGACATATTGTCGAAGTCAGGCAAGAGAACCGCCGATATGGAAATCTCCTTGTCCATGCTTACTTTCTCTCCCGGTTTCTTTCCGAGGAACACGGACGTCTGTGTCAGTCCGAAGTCGCGCAGCTTTCTTGAGTCCAGCTTCAGCGAAGCTACACCAGTCTTGCCCGGTGCGAGATGTGTAGGCGACACTGTAGCTGTGATGTACGACGGCAGATGCATGATGACCGGACTTACCGTCTCTCCTGTGTTGTTCTTTATATGAATAAGCTGCACAGGATAGTCGCCACGGTTCACGTCGTCAAACTCCACATCGTTTTTGTCTACCAGCAGTCCTCCTACGGTATGCTTGAAATTGCCGGTAAAGTCGTTAGCCTCTTCAACCACTACGCCCCTCATCTTAAGATAGAATGGTGTTTTCGACGAGTTACTGAATATAGCCACTTCCTTCTCGAAGTGTCCGAGTTGTCTTGCATCATAAGTGGCAGTTACCGTGAAGGCGTCGCCACGGCTTATGGTCTGTCGTGGATAGTCTACCGTTGTGCATCCGCAACTGACCCTTACCTGGTCGATGTTCAGGTCGTTTCCTTTGTTGGTAAGTTCAAACTTCACAGTTACGGGAGACTCGTACACTACGTTGCCGCAGTCAATAATCTCGTTCTTGGCTTGTATTCGCTGTGCCATAGTGTCAGCCGACGCCATGGCAAGCAATGACAGTATGATTGTTTTGTTGTTCATATCGTGTTATGTTTTGTTTCTATATTGCGTTTGCTTTTTATGGGGAGCATCCGGCATGTGCATTATTATTTTATGTTCAATGTCTTTGCTCCTGTTCTTCCTGTAAACTCCGGAGAGTATGCACATTGTACTGTACAAGTGCCGGTGGTATAATTACCAGAGCGGTCAACATAATATTCCGTTTCCACCACATGCTCGCCTTTTGTCAGGCTGTCGAAGTAATAGTTTGTGGCATTGTCTTTCGGCACGCAGTAATAGCCCCAATGGTAACCGCTAATCTGTTTTACTGGTTCCATACATGCTGCACGCTTGTCCACTACCTGCACGAAGTCATAGTCGCGGTCGGCGGAGATGGTTATACGCACTTTTATCTTGTCTCCACAACTTAGGGCATCCTGTTGCTTGTTGCTGATGATTTCTCTCTTCACCTTTATGCCGGAGCCATTGTCCGTTATGTTCTCCGCCTTCTGTGAGAATTGAGCGTATGCAGCACCCCACGACGTGTTGCTGTCCGTCTTGCTTATCGTAAGGTTCTTTTGTTTGTCAATGTCATAGACCACCTTCGAGTAGCCAAGTCCTGCAGAGACCTTCGGCAGAGTCTTGTTCTTTCCGTCAAGGGCGATGGACATTCCTCCGTTGTTTCCGTTGCTGAGCACTTCGTAGTTGCCGTCGATGAAGGCATAGACGGCGTTCACGCTGTTTATCGGAGTGTCCCAGGCCTGTGTGCGTTTAGACTGCAGCAGCCACAGACGCATCTCGTCAATAGTCTGTTTGTCGTCCGGACATACGGCTTTTATCGCTTCTATGGCAACCGTCTGTGTAGGAATACGGAAGTCGAACCATGAATAGTCGGCATGTCTTGTGTCGAAATATCTGCCCATATCCGTCTTTGTTACAGAATATTGCTTTATGCTTTCCACATATTCCTTAGCCTCAGAAGTCTTGCCGTCCTTGTTGAGGATGACCGCCATCAGAGCCTTGGCATAAATGTTGCGCTGTCTGTCCTTCCTCAGATAGTCAAGCAGATAGTCCTTTGCCTGTTTCTCCTTTCCTGTAAGCTTCCTGTCGAGCAGAGTGTTTATATATAAATACTGTATGGCATGGCTGTCGTAGACGCAAACCTTTCTTCCAGCCTTTTCAGCTTTCATCATGTCTTCGTATTCCTTTACCACGATGTTTCCGAGATACGCCATGGCTTTGTCTATCATCTTGTCGGCGTTGTTGTCCTTTGTCATAGACTTTAGTCTTGCAAGAGTCTCCACCACCTGTGCCGTTATGCTTGCCGAACCTCTCATGCCTTCCCACCAGCTCCATGAACCGTCGCTGTTCTGAAGCTTCTTCATGTTCGTCAGCAGGGAACTGATGCTATAGTCGATGGCAGACTCGTTGAAGAAGGTGCAGAGCATCTTCTTCTGGTCCGTTTCTCTGTCAGCGTCCATGACCCATGGCGTCTCCTCCAGCACAAGCGTTTTCAGCTCCTGGTTCTTTTCCAGTGCGCTGAGCAGCGAGCCTTCTTCGTTCTTGTTCTCTTTTTTCCAAAGCTCCACCACCTTCTTTATGACCGGCGACTGGTTCATGATATATTTTCCGAGCACGTTGGCATAATATGCCGAAGCCATGCTGATGGCGTTTCTGTCGCTGTGTTGTGCCACGTACGGCAGAGCCTGTATCATCAGCCATGTAGGGTTGGCGGTATATTCTACCGTCAGTTTCTTATTTGTGGCATCCTTCGGGAAGATGCTGTCCATCAGTATGTTCTTTTCCGCTTTGTCGAGGAAGGTGAAAGGCACGGTGTTAGTCACCCTTTCCGCATCGGGCAGAACAGGCAGATAGTGCTGTTCTCCGTCGCTATAGTCTTTGCCTTCGGCAGAAATGCGGCAGACGAGCAGTTCGTTTTTGCCGTCAGGCGAATATTCAAATGTTGCGCTGGCGGTAGAGTTGGCTGCAATGCTGACCTTCTGCTTCTTGGAGAATAGCACCTCGTCCGTAGCCGGGTCAACCATCTGCAAGGTTAGGGTAGTGGAAATCTCCTTGTCGGTGGTGTTTGCCACTCTTGTTGCTATGGTAGTCTTGTCGCCGTTGCGTACGAAGCGAGGCATGTTTGGCATAACCATTATTTTCTTGCTTGCCACACATTCGCCTTCGATCATTCCGTAGTTCATGTTCCTGTCGTGTGCGAAGCCACGGAAGTTCCATGTCGTTACGCTTTCCGGCAGGGTGAATGATATTTTCACGTTGCCGTCCTTGTCGGCATATAGTGCAGGATGGAAGAACGCCGTTTCTTGCATGTTCTCCCTTATCTGTAGGGCGGCGTTTCCGCTTTCAGTCTTTTCTTGCGTTTCGTTGCTGCCGTTGGCAGCCATGTCAGCTTCGGTCTCTCTCTTTACTTCAGAGTGTTTTGTTATTTTTGGAGTATAGTCTCTGTCTTCGTTGGCTGTTGCAGACTCCGAACGTACAACCTCTTCCTTTGCCTTCAACACCGTTCCGTAGCCTCTTATGGATGTCGGTCGCAACTCGTCGATGACTGTTTCTATAGTCCAGCGAGCGCGTGCAAGCTCTTCCAGGCTGTAGTCGAAGTGACTGAAGGCGAGAGGCTTTGTCCAGAATCTTTTTATGTCTTTGCTTGCTGCTTGCGACACGGTTCTTTGCGTCATGGTCGTCCATTCCGTTGAAGGCAGGTTTTGCGACAGCGAGAGGCTGAACGAGAAGTTGCTTTTAGCTATCTGGTCGAGAGACTTGTCGTACATCATAGCCAGCAGCTGGCATCCTTTCTCTTCGTTGTCAAGATAATTCTTGTTTATGACATCCGTATTTTCAGGGCGTGAAATGTTCAGCGTCCATGTCTCTTTCTGTCCGGGTGTAAGCTTGTCGCGGAAAGTGGTCCATTTCATGTTCAGCGATTTGTCCTGCATAGGTCGGGCGATGGAGAACTTGTGTGAGTATGTCACTCCGTCTTTCACCCACATATAGTTGAGCAGCAGTCCCTCGGCGTATTCCTCTTTATAAGAATAAGGTATGGTCACGATGCTGTTGCTTACGTCATATGCTCCGCTTTCAACAACCTTCTTTGCTGCAATTACTGTGTAGAAGATATGTGTGTTTTCGCACGATGAGCCGACCTGTACATAAACCGGCTTACCGTCTTTCGGGAATACTGTTGACGAAAGGTAAGCCCAGTCGGGTGTGTTTTCCGCCGGCTTGGTGTCGCTGATGCTGAAGAGTACGAACTGTCGGTTTACGGTGTCGTTGTCGCAGACAGCCCACAGTCTGTGCTTTCCGGACTCCAAGCCTTGTATCTTGCTCCAGTTGATGCTTGTCTTTTCGTTGGCTTTTGCCGTGTAGACGTTGTTGTGGTTGTTGTCGAACCAGTATTTCACTTCGCCCTTAATCTCTTTTGCAGAAGCGTTAAGCCTCTTGAAGGTGACGCAGAGCACGCTGTCCTTTATTGCCTTGTCTGGCATGTCGAAGGTCAGGGTTGTAGGCATGGTGCCGAGAGTCAGACTTGTTGTTGCGTCGTGGCTTTCGCCGGCATTGTCTGTAACCTGTGCTGAGGCGGTGAAGGTGTAGTATCTCTGCCATACGAACCTGTTCGTTTCGTTGTCGTTCTTCTCTTCATATCCTTCGGGCATGATGACCGGAATGCGCAGTTCGAATTTTCCCTCTGCATCGGTAGCTATGGTGTCTGTGAGCATGGTCTTGTCGGTGTCTTGGTTGTCGGAATATCTCCAGAACCATTTTGCCTTGTTGCGTTTCACGCTGTAAGCCACCCTTGCTCCCTGTACGGGCACTCCGGCGTAGGTCATAGCCTTTCCGCTCACTCTCACCGTGTCTCCGTTGTGGTATTCTTTGTCAACATTGTCGATGGTCACTTCAAATGTCGGTCTTTTGTATTCTTCCACGAGAAACGACTGGTATCCTAAGCCGTTGCCCCGGCTTATGATGGCGAATCTTCCGTTCATGCTGCTTCCTTCGGGCAGCGTGAAGTTTGCGCTTGCCGTGCCGTAGTCGTCGGTGGTGACGTTTTTTTCTGCTACCGTTTTATTGTTGGCGTTGCGCAGCGTAATGGTGAGTTCCTTGCCGCTTGCCACCTTTGTGGAATGTATGCCGTCGATATTGTAAGCCACAGCCGACACGTGTACGGTCTGTCCCGGACGGTATATGGCGCGGTCGGTGAACAGAGTGGTGCTGCTGTATTTCTGATTGTTGCCGTAGTAGTTGAAGTAAGTCCATGCGTCGGTGTTCTGCATGAAGTTGTCTTCTGCGGTGTAGGCACGCATAAGTCGCAGGTCTTTGTTGCGTAGAGCCACTGTAACCTCTCCGTTTCTGTCGGTGGTGACGGTAGCCTTTGTCCTGTCGCTGTAGGTCAGCTGCACCTTGGCTCCTGGTATGGGCTGTCCTGTAGTGGCACTTACGGCTACAATTCTCTGCTTGCTTTCCGGAAGTTCTATGCTTGCCATATATATGTCGCTGACAGCCAACATGTTTCTTTGCGTAGCGAGAGCGTTGTCGTCGGCAGAAACCTCCACGACGTATAGTCCTGGCTTCAGCTTGGGCATAGCCACGTAGAAGCACTTCTTGTCATATTTGTGTTCCAGAGCGACGGGGGTATTTACCGTTATGGCAGACGACGCAATCATCAGCTTTTTGATTTTCGCCCAGTCTTTTTTTTTGTTTGCAATGAGATCCGTATTCCCGCTGAGGTTAAGTCGTGTTATGGTAGTCTTTATGTTTTTTATGTTTCGCACCGTCACCTCCATGGTGTCAGCCTTTCCGGGCAGCATTGTTTCTTTCATTATTGCATCAAAGCTCGGCTGTATGAGTCTTTCATATTCGCTGTTCAGCCTTGGAATGTTTCTCCATGCTGCCCATCGTTTTGTGGCGGCGTTTATGAAGTCCGCCTTCTGGGCTGGTGTCACGTCGGTGCATCTGTTTAGGCAGTCGTATTTCCTCAGCGCCGCCTCTCCGCATTCGGGCAGGTCGGCGTAGATGCTTATTATGGAGTCGAGTCTTGCAATGTATCTGTTTCCCTTGGCTTTGTCGGCTATGCTGTATCGGTATGTTTCTCCGTTTTCGCTTTCCACCATGTCGAGTGCCGTCACGAGTGCGGCGGTACGGTTTCCTGTCTTGTTGTAATAGTCGTTAAGGCGTCTGTACTCTTTCAGCGTGTATCCTACGACGCTGAGCAGGTCGTTGTTGAATATTCTGCTGTCGGTGCCTTCTTTTACGAAGGGCACATATCCTCCGGTGTTCTTTGCTGCGAGCACCTCCGGATGGGCGAGTGCTTTGCGTGCATAGTCCTTGGCGGTCTGTCCGGCATTTGGGAAGGTGTTGCTCTTCCACTCCACCTTTTCGTATACGTCAGCCAGCACGCAGTTGTATACTGCGGCGAGAGCCTTGTCGCTATTCCCGGCATTTGCTGCCTGTGCTTCAAACATTCTTATCGCCCCTGGTATGGAGTCAGCGCTGATGCTTGCCAGCGTGTTGATGCGTCTCACCTCAGCCTTCAGCAGGTTGCCGTAGCTTTTCTCCTTTGCCGCCGAAGCGGCAATTCTTTCCAGCACGTTAATCTGCGACTTCGGTAAGTCTTTTTTCACGGCTTCGTCATACTCTTTCCAGAGTCCTGTATATTTGTCGGCGAATGTTGCCACGGGCAGCATCAGGGCTGCAAAGAGGGCTATAAGAGTTTTTTTCATGTCCATAGGTTTAATGATTGTTCATTTCAGTCTGTAAAGTTACTACATGTTTTTCATAGGAGCAAATAAATCCCATAATAATGGTACTGGTACAAATATTATTTCTGTCTCTTATACACATCTCCGAGCCCACGAGACGCTCATGAATCT
>ERZ1027266.841-NODE-841-length-18817-cov-10.893455_pt1 | contig 18817 bp, 7 predicted proteins | sample MGYA00519257_ERZ1027266 | MGnify/ENA primary metagenome ERZ1027266 (study PRJEB26926, sample SAMN06164683) | human gut metagenome | biome: ENVO:00009003; feature: ENVO:2100002; material: ENVO:00002003 | host: Homo sapiens | place: USA | collected 2012 ... | reverse complement strand
GTATAAAGGTAAAAAATAGAAAAGGCTCTGCGGTGACAGTTTTTCTGTCACCGCAGAGCCTTCTTTCGTTAAATTGTATCGATAAATCCCATTAAATAAAGACTTTCGGATAAAGAAAACGGACACCAATCCCGATACGCTTTGTATCAAAATTGGTGTCCTGTTATGGTCGAGGTGACAGGACTCGAACCTGCGGCATCCTGCTCCCAAAGCAGGCGCGCTACCACCTGCGCTACACCTCGATATTTTTATATCAACTTTTTTCTTATATCTCTGTTTTCTTCCCTGCTTTGTCCGCCCTCTTGCGGTTCCCGTAATCTCTTCGGCTCAATAGTGAGCCTCGACATTCCGACCGCTGCGCCTAAAAACGCTCGCTTTTTCTGCCACCGGCAGCGCTCACGTTTTTCGCCCAAAGCAGGCGCGCTACCACCTGCGCTACACCTCGATACTGCTATTATCCGAATACAGCTTTAATATTATAGCATAATAAATTCCTCTTGTCAACTGCTTCAATTTTGATTTTGATTTATGATTGTTGGTTTTAATAATGCATTATTACAGAAAAGCAAAATTCCCACTCAATAGGATGGATAGGATTTGTTAACAACAGAATTATAATGCGTAATCCCACCTCGCCCGCCAAATCCCCCAAAAGAAAAACCCCCTCAATCGCAGTGACAGAGAGGATTTACGCATGGCTGGGATAGCGGGGTTTGAAAACGTTGTTCTGCGATGTTTTGCAAACTTATGTTTGCGTTCTGTGAAACCGCACTATTAAAGGGCTTTTCGCTGTTTTACATTTTATCACAATTGCATAAGCAAAACAAAAAATTCCGAAAAAACGGTCAGAAAACGGTCAGAAATCCGCTTGCATTTACAAGAAAGATGTGGTATAATTATAAATGTAACCGGGTGGTTTTGTCCATTTTTTAGTTTCATATTTGAATCCTGATTCTTTTGTGGGGAAAAGTCGTACAGTAATGTACGGCTTTTTTCTTTATATAAAAAACAAGACACACATTTCTGTGTGCCTTGCATTCAATCCAAACGTAGCCATTCTTTGAGGAGGTGAATTAGCTACGTTTTTATTATAGCTTATTATTCTTCGGAAGTCAACCATTTTGTTATCTGTTTTGATGTATAACCGAATTTTTTGATGATTTTCTTCCTCATTTCGTTAAACTTTTTCTTGTCGGTTTTGTACAACTCACGCATTAAAGGTTTAAGCACTTTTGTAATTGCCGACTTGATTGAGCTTTCAGCCTTTTCTTCTGCTTCATCAGCAGTAAGCTCCTTGTTATCAGCTTCTGCCTGCATTATCAGCGATACAGCCTTTGCAGACACCATATCGTCATATGCTGTGTTGTAGTCAGACTCGTTGCCGTCCTGCAGAGCCTTGACCAAATCATCGGCTTTGTAGAGCGATTCGGTGTTGGTATCCTCGTTTAAGTCGCTTGCCGTAGATGTGTCTGCTTCGGTTTCGTAACTCTTAAGAGCCTCATTAACTTCAGTGTCGCTCATATTGTCAACCGTCAGCTTTGATATGCCTGCTTCGATAAGCTGTGTGCGGTTTTCCTGTGCCTTGCTGATTTTGTTTACTCTCGCATTTACACAAGCTGTCCAAAAGTCCTTCGACAGAGCCGTTGTATCTGCAAGGTTTCTCACAATTTCTACAGCCGTTTTAACATCTCCGCTTATTCTTGCTTTAGCCGCCTTATCGACATCCGCATTGAACATCTTGTTGCCCTTGCTGTCATCAATTATTTTTGACTTTAACCGTTGTTCAATTTCTTTCTGTGTCTTGCCGAGCCTGTCATATTCGTTCTGCGTTTCTGCTTCATCGTTTTTCATCACAGCATTGTACAGAGCTTCGTATCTTTCTGTGTCAGGCGTTGCCTGTGATGCTCTGAAGATAGGCTCTCCGAAGATGTCAACGATTGTATCAACCTCTCTGAGAACATTGTATACCGGAATGCCTGTAAGCTGTGAAAGATACCTTGTCAGCTTATAAACGTTCTGTAAACTGAGCGATGTGTCAAGCTCCCCCTTCTGTGCCGATGTGACCATCTGCTGCCCGAACTTGATAATTCCTGAGATTGCTGACATATCCATACGTTCAACATCATAACCATCAAGTAACGTGAGAATATCCTTGACAAACGGAATGATGCTGACAGGATTAAGTGAGGAGAGCAAATCTCCCACGAATGACTCAAGCCACTTTTCACGCCACTCGTCATCTCCTGTATCACGGAAAGCCATAACAATAGCTTTCGCCGCCGCCGCTAAAACAGTTGCCATTACGCAGGATGCGTATACTCGAATCAACCTTTTTGTAGCGTTAGGCTTTTTGTTCTTTACATCAACGATAGCGTTTCTGAGCAGATTTGCCGACTTAAGAGGCTCTGCCATAAAGGACATATCCATCTTAACTAAAGCGTTCTTGCTTCGCAATATCATCGGTCTGTGCAGTACACTGTCTACAACCTGAGTCTGATCGACAACATCATCAAACTTTTCTTTCGTGATGCTGAAGAATTCATCCGAACCGACTTCTGCTTCGGGATGGAATTTCTTTGTCCATAGCTTTGTAGCCTCCCATATTGCTCCCCAAGTTAAGTCATCAAAGAAGCCTGCAGGCTTCATCGCCAAGCCGACAACCTTATCTTTTGCTGTGCTTCTGCCTGTGATAATCTCGTCCATCGACTTGCCCATATTGGTTTCAAAGAAGCCTTGCGACTTCCACCAAGCAATCTCCGAATGTGCTTGGGCTTCCTTTGCTGATTTCACCGAATGCGTAGCAGCAATCGCAATTCCTTTCGCTATTAAGTCGATGTCTAACACTGCACAAGCTCTCATAATCGCTGTAGGCTGCTGTATAACAACAGAAAGGTTTCCGGCAATAGCCGCCGCTTTCTGTGCAGATACAAGCAGGCTTGACAGCTCACCGCCGTAATTGCCCGTAGGCTTGTTGCGATTGATATCACGGATAAGCTCTGTAAAGTATTTCTCGCAATTTGTGCCGAACTTCTGAAGCATTGATTGCTTGATGGTTTCGCCAGTCTTACGATTGTTGTAATTAAGCCATCTCATTCCGTCTGCCACAGCCCCTGCATAAGCACTATAACTGCTCATTTCCTGTGCGTGTTGGCTGACAACGTTAAAGATATCGTCAATATCTATCGCATTATTTGCATTCGGAACAAGGCTTTTCGTGAAGCCGTAATTAAGCATCGAGTAAAGTCCTGTTTCGCCGCCTGAATTCTGATCGTTTGTGTCAACGCCCGTTTGTGATGACTTTATCGGGAAATAGTGCGGATCACCGAATTTAGCATAGCCATACATAGCCATACTTACTTCATTGCCCCACTTAGCACAAGCTGTAGCCATAAACTTCTGCAGCTTTTCAGCCGTTGCAATCTCCGTGCTGTTAAGGTTTTTAAGTAGGCTTGTAAGCTCATCGGGAGATATGCGTATCGGTCTTGCCTGCCGCACACCTTTAAGGTCTGTCGGTCTGATACCGCCTCCGAAGATATGTTCAAGAGCCTGTTCACGCTTTGACAAGCAGTACAATGACATAAGCTGTGCCTTCGACATTGTTATTTTGCCGTGTGATGTTTCGTAGGTTTCGTACTTTTCACTCAGCATCTTAAACTGCTTTTCACTAAGACCGCTTTCCTTACGAACCTTTGCGAAGTAATCCTGTATTTCGTGTATGTGGCTGATGTATGTGTTTAATCCTGCTCGGAACGCTTTATAAATCTCCATAGCCGAATCGCCAAGACCACGATGGTAACTTCTCGCATCGAGCATTTGCGAATTGAGATAGGTGTCTAATGCACCAACAGCCTCCGCTCCCTTGTTTTTGTTGAACGGATTTCTTGTTTTGTCCGTTGCCATCTCAGCAATAGAATTCTCTGCAAGCTCAGTTATTCTCTGCTTGATGTTTGCAGAAAAAGCCTTGTCTGCGGTCTTAACTGCGTAGCGGAGAGCCTTAAGCACTTTATACAGATCTTCCATTTCTTTATGACTCATATCACGGACAGCATTTGTGCCGTTCTGTATGTGGTTTGCGTAGTATTCAAAGCATTTTTTGAGTACCTCAATGTTACCTGCGACAATATCACTATCAATGAAATCGTTACCGGAGTAATCGTTTTTTATTGCCTTAGTCACTTCGCTAAGCTGCTCAGCAAAGCCACTTTTTATGTTGGAATATTCGTCATCGCTCATTTTTTGCAAACGAGCTGAATCCGATTTTAACTTATCGATAGACGAGTATTCTTTTTGTGCAACGCCCCATATTCCCATACCGCCAAAAAGAGTGTCACCGTTCATGTCAGAACGCATCGCTTTAACAACATTCTCAAGGTTTTCTTCGTAATGGAGCGCATCGAAGTTTCGCATTTTACCGCTCGGCGTGTAAAAATCTTTACCGTTCCATATGCCTCGTTTTTCTTCAGCACCTTTAAACAGACTATCAATCCACCCCCTGTACTCAGACTGATCAACGCTGTCACGAATAGCTTTGTCGGTCGCTTCATAGTCGATATCTTCTGTGACGATAATACCTTTGTTGTGCTTGTATTTTAATGCTTTTGCTAACGAAGATACAAAAGTAAACATCTTTGTGTTTGCAACCTTTGTTTCAGCTTCTTCAATGCTCATTCCGGTACTTCTGTAGTATTTTTTAAACGCTTCTATAACCTCATCATGATACTTGTTGAAGAATGCTTTTCTTATTGGCAAAGGATTTTCACCGTTCTTTACAGCTATTTCTTCTATTTTATTTCCTAATGTTGAAAGTAACTGCTTGGATAAGACAATTTCCTGTTCGTTAAGTGTCTGCTTTTCTTCTTTCTTAACAACATTGCTGATAACATTGTCACCGTGATCAAGCCTATACACCTGCATCATAGCTGTGTCATCGTATAACTTGTTGAGCATTTTCTGCTCACCGCCATCGCTATTGAGGGTATCCTCAAGTGTGACACCGTAGCGATACATATCTCTGACTTTTTCTCCATACTGTTCGTATAAGTAATAGTATTTTTTTCGTGCTTTATCTGCTACGTTCTCATTGACTTTATAATCTATACTGGGATAAGTAGGAGTCCACGCATCACCGCCGTAAACCTTATTTCTTTTATCAGCTTTCGGATCAATCGTTGATTTGTCAAAAACAAACGAACACTCGCCATAATTCCCGTGACCCATATCAGATTTTATAACCGCTATAGACGGCATCGGGAAACCGCCGAGCTTTAAAGACTTGACGAGTTTATCTGTATAGATATTATGTACGGCTATGAGATTGCCTTTTTCTTCTACGGGTTCGGAAAGGGAGAATTTTGTTCCTGTTTCTTCGCTATCTATGTTAACTACCGCAATAACATCAGCTCCGTATCCTCCATGACCTAATATAACCTCATTCTCATCAGCACCTTCATAATCCTCGGTTGTGTCGCTTATTAAAAGAACAACATTTGTGCCATGATGATTTTTGGCATATCCCTTTGCCATCTCAAATCTCTTAAGGATTTCGGATTTATCCATATAACTATTAATGCCTATTCCGCTTGTGCCGTTTAATAGCTCAGCTTCATCGTCATATGATATTCCTCTTGAATCCCATAAATCAAGGCTTCTATCAAGATATCCTCTGTCCGCAACTTCAATATCGTGTTCGCTTGCACCTCTGAAAGCAAAATAGCCGTTACCTTCAAGCTTAGACATAATCTCATCTATGCTGTTAATCACAGGTGTTTTAGATAGCTTGTTGCCGTTGCTGTCGGTTTCGGAGAGAGAGAATTTATTGCTATTTCCCTTGACAGTTTCGGGAGTTTGTGATATACTATTTTCAACAGAAGTTCCATTGCTACGGACTAAAGTATCTTTAACTTTAAGATTCGTATTAGGAGCTTCTGTTATTTTTATATTTGTGATATTGACGATATCATAAAGCACGGCTATTTGATTGGTAGTAATACCCACTATTATATCAGTTTGATAGCCGTTATTGCCTACTTTAAAGCGCACAATTCCTCTTGCAAATTCGCTGAAATTTCCATGAACACTTGCTTCCCCAACATATTGTTTAGCGGCTCTTAATAATTCATCGGCATTATTAAACGAATTGATTTTATCGCTATATATTTGCGGTGAAGACTTAAGCAAAATTTTAGCACTTTTTGAAAAAGCCCATTCCCGTGCGGTTTTGCTGTTTACAGCAATGTTTTGTCCATGAACATCAATAAATGAAGAAAACTTAGTTTTAACTATGTTCGATAAGACTTTTACTGCGTCGTGAGCAGAAATGTTTTTCGCAATATTATCGTCCGTTTTTACTTCAACATATAATTTACCCTCTGCGTCTTCTTTTAACGAATACTTCCCACCGCGACTCTCCGTATCGGTGTTTTCTTTTGCGTTCGAGATCTCAGCATGATTATTAACCGCCGCCTTCAAAGCATTTTCCCACAGATTCTTAAATTCCTCAAGAGCCTTCGCATCTTCGGAGAGCTTGCCTGCGATAAGATGGTTTACATCACCGCTCTTAAGATAATTCTTGATAGCTTCGATAATGCTCTTTAACGCATCAACGAACTTTTCGGCAAACGTTCTGTTTTCGCCACAGATTTCCTTGACGAAGGCTTCATCGGTAAATAAATCCTCAACGAAGTCGGCATTCTTCAAAAGTGCCTCTGCAACATCGGCTGTCATTTCTTCTGTAAGGTCATAGATGTTATCTAACTTGTAACTGCTTGCGTAGCGGTCGAGATATTCTTCAAGTGTACCGTTGCGAGTCAGCCATTCCACCACATACTTTGACATAGCGTTAAATTCTTCGGGAGCATTTATGCGGATGTAGTGTACAGATTCGTGCAACGATGTTGCGGCAACGTTGCCTTCTCCGATATCAAGCACAATCTCGCCCTTCGTAGAATTGATTGAGCCTATAGCCGTTCTTCCGTTCTGCTTGTTGTTGTAGCCGTTTGTGCTATCAACAAGCGTTACCGTATATCCGGTTATTTTTGATATTGTTCTTGCAAGTCGCTTATGTGCTTTTGTGGCTGTACCGTTTGTTTCATTCTTCACAGATGCTTTATCAAGTCGCTTTGCCTGTCTGCTCTGTAAGTTTTTTAACTCCTCGTCATACTTTACCTTCTGTTCCTGTGCTACAACGTTGCTTGTCAACGAAGGCATAAACATACAGGAGATAGCAAGAAGGCTCGGACATAGTAATGTCGAGATCACTTGGAACACTTATTCTCATCTCTATCCGAGAGAAGAAGAACGTGCTGTAAGTATACTCGACAAAATCTTTTTAAAATAAAACGGTCAGAAAACGGTCAGTAAAAAAATAAACCGCATAACAATGCGGTTTAAACGCTATTTGGCTGGGATAGCGGGATTTGAACCCACGAGTGACGGAGTCAAAGTCCGTTGCCTTACCGCTTGGCTATATCCCAGTATAAACGAATGCCGCCGGCACTATAAGCCAGCGCAGGCGGCATTCGTTCTTAATAAATATGGGGTGGGAGATGGGACTCGAACCCACGATCTTCGGGACCACAATCCGACGCGTTAACCAGCTACGCTACACCCACCATAAATGGCACGCCACACAGGATTCGAACCTGTGACCTACCGCTTAGAAGGCGGTTGCTCTATCCAGCTGAGCTAGTGGCGCATGGTCTGCATTTTCATATTTATCAAAATAAATAAGTTTTCACTTTCGTGAAAACTATGGAGCGGGTGATGGGAATCGAACCCACACAACCAGCTTGGAAGGCTGGGATTCTAGCCATTGAACTACACCCGCATATTCATTAACTGCTTTAAAAGCACTCATCTCATTGACGCTTGTATATTATAACACAATAAAAATGAAATGTCAAGACTTTTTTGAAAATTTTTCGATTTTCTTTTACAGCTTAAAATTGCCGCCATTTCGTGACAATAAACGTCACGTAAAGCAGATACATATTTTATTATTTGCCTCACATCAGATCCATCCCTGCCCTTTTAGCGAGGATGGATATGACGTTATCAGCATTTAAATTTCATCGCTTATCAGGCTCTAAAGCCCCTTGGCATCCTTCAGTGTCATACCGTTTTCACCGAGTGCGATCTTATGGTCAAGACCTACGAACTTGCCGTTTTCCTGCCACAGGACCTCCTTTACAAATGCGTACTTTTCTTCGTCCCACGTTGAAAAATCATCAAGCACAAGTCCGCCCGTATCGCCCGAATTGGCATTGTAGCACCAGAACGTGTGGTTAAGATGGTTCTCGCTTATCAGACGGCGCATACAGGTCATCCATTTAAGATTAGGCTCCTTCATAAATCCGCCCCATTCTCCTATAAGAAGCGGTGCGGTATTGTTCTTGTAGATGAAGAACCAGTTATCCTGCCAGCAGTCACGCATAAGGCTGTCAAAATCATAGTCGCCCTCAAACCACGGCTGCTGATAAACCGTAGGACCATAGTCGTGTGGAGAATACACCAGCTTGTTCTGATATTTTCCGAGATTGACAGGAAAATCCTTTACGCCCCTGAGATTACCGCCCCACCAGTTAAAATAGTAATCATCATCATTTGTCGAGCTGAAATCCTTGTTGCTCTTAATATCTGTCGGATATATCTCAGTACCCTCTACCATTATAAGCACATTCGGATTCTTGGCAAGTATTCTTGATGCGGCAGTTTCGGCAACATATTTCCAGTTGTTAGCCGAATCGGAATCGTTCCATATCGCCGCTTTATCCGCTTCATAGGGCTTGCCGTGCGGCTCATTCTTGAGATCGTACGCTATTATCGTATCATTATCCTTATAACGATCCGCCATCCACTCAAGCGCCTTGTAATAATCCTCTGCGCTTACCTTGTCGGTATACCAGAGATTCACCGTATGCCCTGAAGCATTTGTTTCTGCGGAATGAATGTCCGGCATAACCTTAATGCCGTTCTCCTCCGCCAGCTTCAGAAAATAATCGAATATCTGAAGGCTGTTCATACTGTTAAGCTCTGTGTTGTAGGCATTGTTGTAGTTTGCCTTGGGATATTCTCCCGCCGCCCACGAATTTATAAGCTCAGCCGACATCGGCACACGGATAAGGTTGAATCCGTGATCGGCAATAGCCTTTACGGACGACTTAAGCTCACTGTTCCACAAGCCGTCGAATGTATTCGTGCCGGTATTATATCCAAACCAGTTCACACCTGTAAGCCACACCTGCTTACCGTCTTTATCAAGGATTTTGTTTCCGTCCGTATGAAGCCAGTCGTCACCCTGTTCGCCGTCCTTGCTCCTTTCAAGCAGTGCGTCAACATCTGCTTCGGAAGTGCCGTTGCCGCTTGCATTCTGATTATTCTGATTATTCTGATTGTTCTGATTTACATTTCCCGCTTTAACAACGCACTGCGTTTTGTTAAGCTCTGCCCTGTTTATTTTCAGTTCTTTGTCCGTATTCAGATTACAGCCGATAACCACAGTGGAGCCTGGCTGAATATCCCCGTTATATTCGGCATTTGTCACAGTTACTGTATTTCCGTTTTGGCTGTATGTGCCGTTCCAGCCCTCACAGCCTTTAAGACCGTCGATTTCAACGACCAGCTCCCAGCCCGAAATTCCGCTGTTTGTATTGTTGGTGATACCAAACTGAACTCCGTAATTCATATTGCCGTCATCGCCCCACGAATTATCTACGGAATATTGCAGGATGATGCCGTCTTCCGTTACAGTGCCCTGCGAGCTGTCTGTCGAAGTATCGCTCTGCGTGCTTTGGGGTAATGATGAGCTTTCGCTGTTATCATCGGATGTGCCGCTCTGTGATGATGACGATTCATCAACGGTTTTTCCTCCCGCAAGAATCACTGCGAGCGTTACCGAAAGCCCTATTATCACCGCCGCCATAGCCGCTATAATTACGATAAGCCATTTAGGTACTGCCGTCTTAACAACGTCTTTTGCCGCTTCGGTTATGCTTTCGCTCTCAACCGATATTTCAGGGCTGTTCTGCTCAGGATTTTCTTCCGTTTGCGAAACATTTGTGTTCTTTTCTTCCATGATATATTTCCTTTCAGATATTTATTCCGTTACGGAAATCTCGTATTCTCCGCCTTCGATTATATCCGACAATCCGTAAACCACACTGCTCAGCACATATTCCCCGTCATTGATATATATTTCTATCAGATTGCTGTCGACATAGATTTCGAGCCTGTTTCCCTCTTTTACAACAGGCGTTTTTGCAATAAGTCTGTAATTTTTATCATTTATAAAAACCGCTGTACGATCCGTTATGATAATGTCATCTTCACGGCGGATGATATAACCGCCGATATTTATGCTCTCCCCGTTGTTTATCGCTGTTTTCAGCATATATCCCGATTTATGCGAGGGCTTGCCGCTCTTTTTTGAAAAGGCATTTCTTATGTTCGGGTGAGGTGAAAAATATATGTGATTATCTCTTATGTCAACCACACGAGGTATACACATCATACCTATGCGTTTGTTCTCATTATCGCCTACCGCTTCGGGCATTCTCACCCACGCAATAACTACACGTCTGCCGTTTTCGTCCGTATTGCTCTGCGGCGCATACAGGTCTATGCCGTAATCAAACATACTGTATTCATCGCTCATAGTCATTTTACAGCTTTTTTCGTCAAAATCCGCAAAACAGCATATTGCCGCTGAATCATACGTCATATTATCATTAAGTATTCTGATGGGCGAAAAGATTACTACGCCTTTACCGTTGACTTCAAAATAATCCGGGCATTCCCAGATACAGCCGAATCCTCTTTTTTCGCAATAATTCACATATTCCCAGTTTTCGAGATTTTTGCTTTTGAAAAACAGGAATCTTCCGTTATTGTCAAAGGTGCTTCCGACTATCATATACCACGCATCACTGCCACGCCATACCTTAGGATCTCTGGTGTCGGATTCCGAGCCTGAAGTGCTGTCACGCAAAGGTTGGATTATCGTAGTTTTCGCATTGAAATTATCAAAGGTATATCCGTCTTGCGAAACAATCTTCATCTGTGACGCTATAAAGCCGTAATTCAGTGCGCAGTTGATATTTTCGGGATCTTCCTCACGATAATTTATGCCGGTATAAAAAATGTGCATTTTCCCGTCATGCTCGACCGCACTGCCCGAGAAGCATCCGCTCCTGTCATTTTTCTTGGTAGGATAAAGAGCTATCCCCTTATGCTCCCATGTAACAAGATCGTCACTTACAGCGTGTCCCCAGTGCATTCTGCCCCATACCGGCGCATAGGGAAAATGCTGATAGAACAAATGGTACTTACCTTTATAATATATAAATCCGTTGGGATCGTTTATCCAGTTTGACGGCGATTTCAGATGTATCTTATCCACAAAAAACTCCTTTTCTCATTTGCAAATCAATTTTCCTTACCGTATATCGTCCGATATAATAATTCGCAGAGCCTGCGACAGCTCTGCGAAAGCATTATTGCCTGCTTTATTTTTTAGCAGCGGCATCCTGATTGTCTTTTTTCAAATGCACATCAAGCTGATTATAGGGTATCTCGATACCGTTCAAGTCGAACTGCTCCTTGACCGCTTCGTTAAGGTCAAAGTATACCGTCCAGTAGTCCTCAGCCTTTACCCACGGATAACAGGTTATTCTTACAGCACTCTCGGCAAGCTCGGTTATCCTTATTTTCGGCTCAGGCTCTTTAAGTATAAGCTCGTGAGCATCTGTTATGCTTTTGAGAACCTCCATCGCCTTTCTGAAATCGGCATTGTAAGAAATCGTATATACCATATCCACACGCCTTATTCCAAGCGTTGTATAGTTGGTGACCTTCTTTGATGTTATCTGCCCGTTGGGATAGAAGATAGCTTTATTATCATATGAATGAAGCTCGGTATACCACATATTGATTGCTTCAACCGTACCCTCGACATCATCGACTTTGATGTAATCTCCTATTTTGAACGGCTTTGTGAGCATTATGCTGAATCCGCCCGCTATATTTGAAAGGCTGTCCTGAAGCGCAAGTCCGATGGCAACGCCTGCCGTTCCTATCACAGCTATTATAGAAGTCATCGGAACGCCGAGAACGGCGAGAACAATAGTAGCAAGCAGCGCATAAAGCAGTATTCTGACCAATGAATAAATAAAGCGTGAAACAGTCTTGTCGATAACATCGTGTTTCATACCCCTGCTCATCATTTTCAGTACGAGCTTGGAAATAACTATTCCTACTATCAGTATTATCGCAGCCGCAATCAGCGTAGGCAGATATCCTACAAAAGCGTTTATCATCTGATTGAAAAACGTTTCCGCTTCTTTTATCTGCTCCTGCGCATTCTCAAGCGGATCGGTAGACGTACCGACCGCCTGTGAAAGCAATGAAATATTCAAGAAAACATCTCCGATCCGATTTTAATCCGCAGTATCCTCTGCCCTCTTGGTTACCTGTATAGATACCTTGTATTCTCCTGTCACCCAGCTTCTGACCTTGGTTCCACGCAACGTGAATTCCGCAGTCACATCTTTAAGCCCTGCTGTGAGAGTAGTTCCCATAAGGTCTATTGTCGCATAAATATCCTTTGACGCAAGCGCCGCTATTTCATCTGCCGGACCCGTAACATTAACGCTGAGTTCGTTTGTAAGAACATCAACATCAAAATTGTCCGGTGCGTTTATAATACGGATATTTTCCTTCTGAACAGTATAGCTGAGGAATGTGTAATTCTCCGCATCCTCGAAGGAAACCATAGCGGAGGTGTTTCCGCTGATATTCTTATATCCTTCGGGTAAAGCTATCGGAAGCGTCAGCTTCTGCAAATACTTGGTCGTAAGCTGACTGAGATCTATCGTTCCTATCTCGAACTTCTCCTGTGAATCAAGCGAATCATCGGGCGAAGAAACAGTGAGCGATTCCGGATAGATGCTGTACTTAAGACTGCTTAAATCAAAGTTTGACGGAACGTTCGTAAACTGTACCGTAAGAGGCAGCGTTTTCTGCTTATACAACGTTATATTCACGGTGTAGCTTTCGTTGTCGTATTTTATATCGGGATTTTCGATTATATCACCGTTACTGCCAAGCAGAACAATCTGACCTTTTGAAGAAACCGACTCTGAGGTTTCGCCTGCAAATACAGAACGTATCTCGACCGATTTCACTGCGTCTATTGCGGTGCTGTCGCCCGTAAGCGTTATAGTCGAAGGCTCAGCGGTAACGCTGTCTATCTTCATACCCGCCGTAGCGGTAATGCCTTCAGCTACAGCCTTCATACTGCCGTCGGAAATACTGAACGTTTTTGATACCGTCTTTTCGACCTTGAGTTTAACGCTCAGACCCTCATCATCAACCGTACAGCTGTTTTCCTTTACCGGTGTTACGTTAACCTTTACCTTATATTCACCCGGCGCCGTGATAGCCGACAGATCCGCACTGGCTGTAAAATCGCTTGCAGTAAGGTTTCCTACCTCATATCTTTTGCCTGTTACCTGTACGGTTATCTTATCAACATAACTGTTCGTTACGGAAAGCGCATTTTCCGTCATATATTCCGTAGCCTTGACTTCAACCGGAATATCGCTGACGTGAGTCGTGACATCAGGGAATATCTGCATCGAGATTGCAAACCATACAATGATTGCAATAATCAGCGCAAATATAATATTCTTAAGATTCTTTACAAAATTCTGTAAAAAGCTCTTTATCCATTCCTTCATTATTTATCCGCCCCCTGTTCTTTTTTCGCATCGGGTGCGTTTTTCTTATGCTTTTTTAAAGCCTTATCCTTCATCTTCTTTGCTTCGGGCTTTTCGGGAATCAGCTTTGCCGTAAGCAGCTTTCGCAGTGTATCCTTATTGTAAAAGCGTGTAAGACTTCCGTTTTCAGCTATAGATATAGTACCGGTTTCTTCCGAAACAACAACTATCACCGCATCCGAAACCTCGCTCATACCGATAGCCGCTCTGTGACGTGAGCCGAGAGCCTTTGAAATCAGTTCTTCCTTCTGAGGCTTAGGCAGGAAGCATCCTGCGGCATATACCTTGCTGTCACGGATTATCACCGCACCGTCGTGCAGCGGCGTGTTCGGGAAAAATATATTACCGAAAAGCTCAGGGCTTGGCGTTGCGTTGATAATCGTACCGGTGTCTATCTGCTCACCGAGCTTTGTTTCACGCTCGAATACGATAAGTGCGCCCGTAGCGGTCTGCGAAAGCTGTTCGCAAGCCGTACAGACAGCCTCTATACAGTTATGTATGTCGGCGGTCGCCGCATCTGTCTTACTTTCAAAATTAAGAGCCAGCTTTTTCACCTTTGTGGTTCGTCCCATTTTTTCAAGCACACGGCGAAGCTCAGGCTGGAATACAATAAGTATAGCGATAATTCCGACATTGAGGAAGGTTTCTATTATAACCTTCATCGCCTTCAGCTGAAACTGGTTTACGACAAAGAAAAGTATAGCAAGCAGAATTATACCTTTGATAAGCTGCTCCGCCCGTGTTTCCTTGATGATTTTAATGCCTTTATATATGAGATAGGCAAGAAGGAGAATATCAAGATAATCAACAAGTCCCATTGTTGCAAAAACACTCTGTATATTCTCCCAGATATCCTTTAAATACTGGATCAATTTTTTCTGCTCCGTTCCTATAACTGCTGTTGCAGCGAATTTCATAGTAAGTTTATATATAATATTGTATCATTAAACGGCGATTATTTCAAGGAGGAGCGGGAAATTTTTTCTTACTTTTCACAAAGATTATCGAAACAGCAAATATCCGCTCGCAGCGGCACAGCCGCCTTCACCGCACAGATAGCGGAAATACGCCTGTCATATCTTATTACAGAGCATATTTTTCGTTGCCGGCGGAAAACATTCTTTCAAAGACAGTTATATCGGGTTAGCTTAAGCTGACTCAAAAAATTGTACAGGAAACTAAAAAATTCTGAAAATTTTCACTTTTAGAGGTTTACATTCCGGAACGATTATGATATAATACTAAGTTGAAAGCATACGTCTTGGTATGACCGTATGCAAAAACAAAGGAGGACGATTCCCATGGGAAGACAAAAACTTACTATGGACGGTAACAACGCCGCAGGTCACGTGTCTTATGCGTTTACTGACGTTGCAGCGATTTACCCCATTACACCATCTTCAGTAATGGCTGAAGTAACAGATTCCTGGTCAACAGCCGGAAGAAAGAACATTTTCGGACAGGAAGTAAAGGTAGTAGAAATGCAGTCAGAAGCCGGCGCAGCAGGCGCAGTTCACGGCTCTCTCGCAGCAGGTGCATGTACTACAACTTACACAGCATCACAGGGCTTACTGCTCATGATCCCCAATATGTATAAAATTGCAGGTGAATTACTGCCCAGCGTTATTCATGTTTCCGCTCGTGCTCTTGCAACACACGCACTTTCTATTTTCGGTGATCACAGCGACATTTACGCTTGCCGTCAGACAGGCTATGCAATGCTCTGCTCCACTAACCCTCAGGAGGTTATGGATCTCGGTGCTGTAGCTCACCTTTCAACATACGAGGCAAGAGTTCCTTTCCTTCACTTCTTCGACGGTTTCAGAACATCACACGAAATCCAGAAGATTGAAGTATGGGACTATGAAACACTCGACAAGATGCTCGACCACGAAGCTGTAGACGCATTCAGAAACAGAGCTCTCAATCCTGAGAAGCCCGTTCTGCACGGAACAGCTCAGAACCCCGACATCTTCTTCCAGGCAAGAGAAGCAAGCAACAAGTACTATGAAGCTACACCCGCTATCGTACAGAAGTACATGGACAAGGTAAACGCTGAGATCGGTACAGATTACAAGCTGTTCAACTACTACGGTGCTCCCGATGCTGAGCAGGTAATCATTGCTATGGGCTCTGTTTGCGATACTATCGAAGAAACAATCGACTATATGTTAGCTCAGGGCAAGAAGGTTGGTCTTGTTAAGGTTAGACTTTACAGACCCTTCAGCGTTGACGCTTTCGTATCTGCTATTCCCGAAACTGTTAAGAAGATTACAGTTCTTGACAGAACAAAGGAACCCGGCGCACTCGGCGAACCCTTATACCTCGACGTTGTTGCAGCTCTCAAGCAGGCAGGCAAGTTCCAGGATGTACCCGTATTCACAGGTCGTTACGGTCTTGGTTCTAAGGATACTAACCCTGCTCAGATCATTGCAGTATACAACAACACAGAAAAGCCCAGATTCACAATCGGTATCGAGGATGACGTTACAGGTCTTTCACTGCCCATCGGCGAGAACCCCAACACGACTCCCGAAGGCACAACCTGCTGTAAGTTCTGGGGTCTTGGTTCAGACGGTACTGTCGGTGCTAACAAGAACTCTATCAAGATCATCGGTGACCACACAGATATGTATGCTCAGGCATACTTCGCATACGACTCAAAGAAGTCGGGCGGTGTTACGATTTCTCACCTTCGTTTCGGTAAGTCTCCTATCAAGTCAACTTACTTTGTAAACAAGGCTAACTTCGTAGCTTGCCACAACCCCTCATACATCGACAAGTACGATATGGTTGAGGATGTTGTACCCGGCGGTTCATTCCTGCTCAACTGCCAGTGGACAGTTGACGAGCTTGACGAGAAGCTCCCCGCTCCCGTTAAGGCATACATCGCTAAGAACAACATCAACTTCTACATCATCAACGCTATCAAGGTAGCTAAGGATATCGGTCTTGGCAACAAGACAAATACTGTATTACAGTCTGCATTCTTCTCAATCGCTAACATCATCCCTGCTGAAGATGCTATCGAATATATGAAGAAGGCTGCTTACAAGTCATTCGCTAAGAAGGGTGACGACATTGTTAAAATGAACTACGCCGCAATCGAAAAGGGCGCAGGCGAGGTTATCAAGGTTGATGTTCCTGCATCTTGGGCTGACGCTGAGGGTACACTTCCCGTTCACACAGCTACAGGTGACAGAAAGGATCTCGTTGATTTCGTTAACAATATCCTTATCCCCGTTAACGCTCAGAGAGGCGACAAGCTCCCCGTATCTACATTCGTAGGCATGGCTGACGGTACATTCCCCCAGGGCTCTGCAGCTTATGAGAAGCGTGGTATCGCAGTAGACGTTCCCGAGTGGATTCCCGAGAACTGTATCGAATGTAACCAGTGTTCATTCGTTTGTCCTCACGCAGTTATCCGTCCCGTAATTCTTTCCGAAGAAGAAGCTGCTAAGGCTCCTGCAGGTGCAAAGATGAAGGACGCTATGGGTCTTCCCGGAATGAAGTTCGCTATGGTAACTTCTGTTCTCGACTGCACAGGCTGCGGCGTTTGCGCACAGGTTTGCCCCTCTAAGAACAAGGCACTCGTTATGAAGTCACTTGATTCTCAGATGAACGAACAGCCCATGTTCGACTACGCTGTTAAGGAAGTAGCCGACAAGCCCGAGGTTCACGAGAAGTTCAAGGAAACAACAGTTAAGGGTTCACAGTTCAAGCAGCCCCTGCTCGAATTCTCAGGCGCTTGCGCAGGCTGTGGTGAAACTCCTTACGCTAAGCTCATCACACAGCTCTTCGGCGACAGAATGTACATTGCCAACGCTACAGGCTGTTCATCAATCTGGGGTGGCTCTGCTCCCTCAACTCCTTATACAGTAAATAAGGAAGGCAAGGGTCCCGCTTGGGGCAACTCACTGTTCGAGGATAATGCTGAGTACGGTCTTGGTATGTTCATCGCTCAGGATACATTAAGACACAGAGCACAGGGTCAGTTAAAGGCAATTGCTGAAAAGACTGAAAACGCTGACGTTAAGGCTAAGATCGACACATACTTCGAAACAGCTAACGACGGTAAGGCAAACGCTGCTGCTACAAAGGATCTCGTTGCTGCTCTTGAAGCTCTTGATTGCGACTGCGCTGAAAAGAATGCAGTTCTCAAGGCTAAGAACTACCTCGCTAAGAAGTCCAACTGGATATTCGGCGGCGACGGCTGGGCATACGATATCGGTTACGGCGGTGTTGACCACGTTCTCGCATCAGGCAAGAATGTAAATGTATTCGTATTCGATACAGAAGTTTACTCCAACACAGGCGGACAGGCTTCAAAGGCTACAAACATCGGTGCAGTTGCACAGTTCGCAGCAGCCGGTAAGGACGTTAAGAAGAAGGATCTCTCCGGTATCGCTATGAAGTACGGTTATGTATATGTTGCTCAGGTTTCAATGGGTGCAGATATGAGCCAGTGCTTAAAGGCAATCGCAGAAGCTGAAGCATATGACGGTCCTTCACTGGTTATCGCTTATGCTCCTTGTATCAACCACGGTATCAAGGGCGGCCTTACAATCGCTCAGAAGGTAGAAAAGGAAGCTGTACAGGCAGGTTACTGGCATCTGTTCAGATTCAACCCCGCTGCTCCTGCAGGAACAAATCCGTTCACACTCGACAGCAAGGCTCCTACAGGCGATTACAAGGAATTCATGATGAGAGAAGTTCGTTACAACTCTCTTATGCGTGCTAACCCCGAAAGAGCTAACGTACTGTTCGATAAGGCAGTTGCTAACTCCAAGAAGCGTTACGAGGATCTCATAGGCCTTGTTGAATACTACAAGAAGGAATACTGCGGCGAATAATCCGCACGAAATAATCTAAAAGCCCAAAAATTTTGAATAGTCGGAATAGAATAGGTTTTTACGCCCCTCCGGGAAAACCGGAGGGGTTATTTTTCGACTTGTATACTTTTGCTTTTAATTATTAACAAGCAGTAACTCTGTCTCTTATACACATCTCCGAGCCCACGAGACGCTCATGAAGCTCGTATGCCG
>ERZ1027266.837-NODE-837-length-18856-cov-11.364449_pt1 | contig 18856 bp, 15 predicted proteins | sample MGYA00519257_ERZ1027266 | MGnify/ENA primary metagenome ERZ1027266 (study PRJEB26926, sample SAMN06164683) | human gut metagenome | biome: ENVO:00009003; feature: ENVO:2100002; material: ENVO:00002003 | host: Homo sapiens | place: USA | collected 2012 ... | reverse complement strand
ATTCATGAGCGTCTCGTGGGCTCGGAGATGTGTATAAGAGACAGTAGGTATAGTATGTAAAATAATATCGTGCAATTATCTGTTCAAGCATGGAGTAGGGGAGACGACAATTTGCTACTTATTTGTTGAAGTACTCCTCCAATCTTGCTTTTGCCTCCTCACCGTCGTTGTCGAGGTCCATCACAATCTTTCCATGTTCCATAACAACAATACGGTTGCTTATGTCTACTGTGTGAGAGAGGTTATGGCTGCTGACGATGATTGTAGCACCTGTCTCCTTGTTATATTTCTGTAGCAGTCTCTTGAGGACATTCTGACTCGTCGGGTCAAGGAAGTTGAATGGTTCGTCAAGTATAACCAGTTGTGGCTGGTTGATGAGAGCTGAGATGATACCTATCTTCTGCTTGTTGCCAGCCGACATGCTTCTGATAAGCTTGTTCTGTCCGATAATCTCACCGTTCATGAAGTCTTCATACTGTTTAAGTCGCTCGTTCATTGTCTCTTTTGAGAGATTGCTGACCTTTGCAATAAATTCGAAATATTCTTCGGGAGAGAGAAAGTCTATGAGGAAACTTTCATCTATATATGCTCCGGTATATACTTTCCATTCTTCTCCTACCTTTACGTCGGTGGCAAAAGTGGAGCCGTCGGATTTGTTGAACTTCATGTTCACTGTTCCGCAATCTGCCTTCAGAAGGTCGAGAGCAAGTCTGAAGAGCGTTGTTTTTCCAGCTCCGTTGTTTCCTACCAGACCGAGCAGAGTGTTGCCTTCTACTGTCAGTTTGTCAATGTCTACAGCAGTTTTCTCTCCGAAAGTCTTTTTCAGACTGTCAAAAACTATTTCCATACGTTGATGCTTTCTTTATTGATGATAACTGTATAAAACCGCAAAAAGCAAATGCTATTGTCGGTATTTCTTTTATAAGTATTAGGTTTTGTCTTTATAAGTAACAGGTTTCGCCTTTATAAGTAACAGGTATTGTCTTTATAAAAAAAGAGGAGTGTGTCTTTGGCGGATAGACATCCTTCCTTTGACACACTCCACCGTGTTTTATACTTTCATCGTTGCGGAATTAAACAAGTCCGCGTCCATGACAGTTCTTGAACTTCTTGCCGCTTCCACAAGGACAAGGGTCGTTTCTTCCCGGCATCTTATCCTTTACGATAGGTTCCTGCTTTGCTGCAGATTCTCTTGTATCGTGCTGTGCAGCAGCTTTCTGTGCCTCATCTTCGAGGTTTACCTTCTCTTCGGTATACTGCTGTGAGTGTTCCTCAGGAGTTGCTTCTTGTACCTGCTGTTGTTCCATTACTGGAATCTGTGCTCTCATCAGAATGCTGACGATGCGGTTGTTCATCTGGTCAACCATGTCGTCGAACAGCTTGACGCTCTCCAACTTGAATATTACGAGAGGATCTTTCTGCTCGTAAGAAGCATTCTGCACACTATGCTTCAACTCGTCAAGTGCTCTAAGATTCTCTTTCCAACAGTCGTCGATGATATGCAACATGATTGTCTTCTCAAACTGCTTCACAACGCTCTTTGCCTCTGTATCGTAAGCTTCCTTCAGGTTGCAAGGGATGTTGAAGACTCTTTTGCCGTCGGTGATTGGCACCATGATGCGCTCATATATAGCACCCTGGTTTTCGAATACATCCTTTATTACAGGGAAGCCTACAGCCTGGATGCGGTCTGTTCTTCTCTTGAAGTCTGCCATTGCTGCCTGGAATGCCTTCTCTTCAAGGTTTCCTCTGTCTTCATTCTGAAGCTCAACTTCTGTGAATGGGCACTCCATGGCAAGTACTTTCAGGAACTCATCCTTGCATCCCTCGTAGTCGTTCTTCTCTATGATGTTTACGATGCGGTCCCAGATGATGTTGGTAATGTCCATACCGATCCTCTCACCCATAAGGGCATGGCGACGCTTCTCGTAAACGACAGTACGCTGCTTGTTCATCACGTCGTCGTATTCCAACAGACGCTTACGGATACCGAAGTTGTTCTCCTCGACTTTCTTCTGTGCACGCTCAATGCTCTTCGACATCAGCGAACTTTCAATTCTTTCTCCGTCTTCGATGCCGAGTCTGTCCATTACTCTTGCGATACGCTCACTTGCGAACAGACGCATGAGCTTGTCTTCAAGGCTGACATAGAATACAGAGCTACCAGGGTCGCCCTGACGTCCGGCACGTCCACGCAACTGCCTGTCTACACGACGGCTCTCATGTCTCTCTGTACCGATGATGGCAAGACCTCCTGCTGCTTTAACTTCCGGAGAAAGCTTGATGTCGGTACCACGACCTGCCATGTTGGTAGCGATGGTAACTGTCTTGCTCAAACCTGCCTTTGCCACGATGTCAGCCTCATGCTGATGCAGCTTGGCGTTCAGCACGTTGTGAGGGATGTGACGCATGGTAAGCATCTTTGCAAGGAGTTCGGAGATCTCTACCGAAGTAGTACCTACAAGTACTGGTCTACCCTGGTTTATCATCTCCTGTATCTCTTCAATTACAGCATTGTATTTCTCTCTGTTTGTCTTATACAGACGGTCGTCAAGGTCTTTCCTCAATATCGGTCTGTTTGTAGGAATCTCCACAACATCAAGCTTGTAAATATCCCAGAACTCTCCTGCCTCAGTACTTGCCGTACCGGTCATACCAGACAGTTTGTGGTACATACGGAAGTAGTTCTGCAGGGTAATTGTTGCGAAAGTCTGTGTGGCTTCCTTAACCTTTACATGTTCCTTTGCTTCAACAGCCTGATGCAGTCCGTCGCTCCACTGGCGACCTTCCATGATACGACCTGTCTGCTCGTCCACGATTTTCACTTCACCGTCGATGACAACGTATTCGTCATCCTTGTTGAACATGGTGTAAGCCTTGAGCAACTGCTGCAAGGTGTGTACGCGCTCGCTCTGTACGGAGTAGTGGTTGAGAAGTTCGTCCTTCTTGTCAAGGCGCTCCTGGTCGTCAAGTTTCTGATTTTCAAGGTCTGACAGCTGTGAAGCAATGTCTGGCAATACGAAGAGTTCCTTGTCGTTAACCTGATTGGCAAGCCATTCTGTTCCCTTGTCTGTCAGGTCTACAGAGTTCAGCTTCTCGTCAACGACGAAATACAATGGTTCTACAGCCTCCGGCATGCGTCGGTTGTTGTTCTCCATGTATATCTCTTCTGTCTTGAGCATTCCTGATTTTATACCGTCTTCAGAGAGGTATTTGATGAGCGGCTTGTTCTTTGGCAGAGCTTTATGTGAACGATAAAGGCTCAAGAAGCCTTCGTCGATTTTCTTCTGATCGTTGTTCTTCTTGCCTTCATTGATGAGCTGTTTTGCATCGGCAAGATATTTTGTAGCAAGCTTTCTCTGTACGTCAACGAGTCTTTCAACCAATGGCTGGTATTCTTCAAACATCTGGTCATCGCCATTAGGTACAGGACCTGATATAATAAGAGGTGTACGTGCGTCATCGATAAGTACAGAGTCTACCTCATCCACGATGGCATAGTTGTGTGCTCTCTGTACGAGGTCGTCAGGAGATATTGCCATGTTGTCGCGCAGATAGTCGAATCCGAACTCATTGTTCGTACCGAAAGTGATGTCTGCACGGTATGCTTTGCGTCTTTCTGGAGAGTTTGGACGGTGCTTGTCGATACAGTCTACAGAAAGTCCGTTGAACATATAGAGCGGTCCCATCCATTCTGAGTCACGCTTTGCAAGGTAGTCGTTCACGGTAACCACGTGTACTCCGTTGCCAGTCAGGGCGTTAAGGAATACTGGTAGTGTGGCAACAAGGGTCTTACCCTCACCGGTAGCCATCTCTGCTATCTTGCCTTGGTGCAGAACGGCACCTCCGAAGAGCTGTACGTCGTAGTGTACCATGTCCCATTTCATATCGTTTCCGCCGGCAATCCAATGGTTGCTGTAGATGGCCTTGTCGTCTTCTATTCTTACAAAGTCTTTTGTCGCAGCCAGTTCGCGGTCGAAGTCATTGGCCGTCACCACAACCTCATCGTTCTCAGCAAAACGTCTTGCTGTATCCTTCATGATGCTGAATGCAACAGGCAGTATCTCATTGAGAACCACTTCGTATTTGTCAAGCACCATTTTTTCCAGTTTGTCTATCTGGTTGAAGATGTCTTCTCTTTCGTCGATAGGAGTATCTTCCACAGTAGCTTTAAGTTCAGCAATCTTTGCTTTTTCTTCTTTAACGGCATCCTGCAGCTGCTGTTGCAGCTCTTTTGTGCGTGCTCTCAGCTGGTCGTTAGTGAGAGCTTTGATTTCCGGGTATGCAGCCTTCACCTTTTCTACGATAGGCTGGATGTGCTTCATATCGCGTGTTGATTTGTCTCCGAACAGCGATTTCAGTAAGTTGTTAAATCCCATTTTATATGTTTTTTTATTTTTTTTCTGATAATTGAGTGCAAAATTAACTAAATAATTCGGTAATAAGGCATTGTCTGTGTTTTATTTGTCGTTTTGCCAATAAAAATCAAAACAACGGAGCCTCTTTGCACCCGTTCGGAGCCCTTATGCGTATTGTTTTAGCGATTGTAGGCGAAACTTTCTCCACCGTAACAGGTGTAGTTATTTTTTCGCCTTTTATATTCGGTCCATAAAAAATTATCGGTGTCTGCAGATAGTTGTAGTTCTGTGAAATCTGCTGTTGTGTGTCTTCGTTTATTATATTCCATCCCGGAGCGGCTTCAATCATGATGTCTCCGCATCTCGACAGGTAGAACCCTTTTCTTGCCTTGTCCAGTTCCGGTGAATATGTAGACATTATATTGTCTGCCGAAAAAGCGTTTCCCACTCCCTGGCATTGTCTTACGAAAGTTTTTGATATTTCCGTGATTTCCTGTAGGTTGAGTCTCTTTTTGTCGAGCAGTTTCGTGTTCAGGAATATCTGGTTGTTCATGTATCCCTCCACGTATTTGTCCGATCCGTAAATGGCCCCGAGATACATGTTCAACAAGTTTGCTGTTCTGTTTATGAATATTGTCCCTCCCGGCAGCCTATAGTTCTTGTCTGAGGCTTTCAGTTCGTTATAATATCCAGTGCCGGTCACGACGAAGAGCACTTTGTCGAGTCCTACATTTGTCCGCAGGTCATTTATTAATCTGCCGAGATATTGGTCTATGCGCAAGTATACTTCTTTGCAGTCTTCGTATCCGTTCTTGTCGATTTGCGGAGCTGCGTTGTAAGTGATGAAGAGCATATCTGTTGCCTCGTCTTTACCCATGGAGTTGGCAGAGATGCACTTCAGCGCAAGGTCTGTAATCTGCTCGTTTATGTTGCTGTTCTTCTTGTATGGCGTGTTGTATAAGTTGTACGCTTCCAGCCATTTAGGTGTCTTCTTTGAATAATATGTTGATGTGCACCAACAGTTTTCTCTGCTGTTTACCCAAAATGCGCCGTCGCCATTATGTCCTGCCGGAATGACGGCAGCGTCTTTTCTTTCAGCGATGCTGTAAATGAATGCCTTTCCTTTGGTTCCCACTTTCAGCTCGTCGCTTAGCGTGGTCGTCATAACGCTCTGTGCCGAAGCTGTTTCCTGAGTGAGTAGTCCGCTGAAGGCTGCATCATCTACACATGACACCGGTCTCAAGGAACTTCTGTCGAACCATTGTTCGCTTACTATGCCGTTATTGTTGGGTGCGGTTCCTGTGTTCAGTGCGGCAATTGCCGATGCTCTGTCGATAGGGGCAAAGGGGTACTGTGCGTTGGTATATAACAGACCTCCCTGCATGATTTTCCTGAATCCGTCGTTGCTGTAGAGAGGCTCGAACGATTCCAAATAGTCTGTTCTCAGTTGGTCGATGGCAATGTTCACTACAAGATGTGGGGCATTGCCCGTGTCCTGTGCTTGTCCTTCGGCTCCTGCTGAGAGCAGTGCGAGCAGTGTGGCTGTTATGTATTTATTTCTCATTGTTGTTGTTTTCTTTTTTTCGTTTTGTCGGAACGGATAGGGTTATAGTCTGTTCTTTCTATAACGCTTCTACATCTCATTAGCAAAGATAGTGCCAAAAGTATAATTCCGCTTGCATAGTCTTGGAAAAATCCGAGAATCCATGAAATAAAGACGATGCATCCTATAATTGTCCATAATTTTCTTGTTTTCCGTTTGTCTTTCCTGTTCCTCACCACGTAGTATGCCGCATAGAGGAACAATGGGTTGAGGATAAGAATCTGTAGGTTCAAGCTTACTGTCGGGTGCTGTGAGAACACCATTGCCAGGAGTACAAGTCCTGCCAGTCCGAGCAGGGAAAGCAGCAGTGCGTCGTAGCCCCAGAACACTTTTCCTGTAAATATCTCTGCCATCATCATGCATATTGTCAGGATGCAGAGCAACATTGCACATGTCAGCGGACTGAAGATTGAACCTTTCGTCTCGTTGCTTGCTGCATTAGGCTCTATTATTTGTCGTGTTGCCGTTACGAGCGGCACTGTAGATTGTCCTCTTTCTATTACGGCATGCGAGAAGTCTTTCATCAGGTTTGCCGGCATAAACTGCTGTTCCTCCCTTGTCGTGCTTGCGTCAGCCTTGACGCCGAGCAGCAGGTCGTTGCCGAACTGTGCCCAAGGGTGGTTCTTGGTGCATTGGTGGATCATGTCTCTGAACGAAACGTTTTCGTCAATCTTCCTGTTGAAGACCACTTTTCCGTCTATGCTGCCGAGCAGTATGTCGCGGGCTTTTGTTGTGCAGTTGTTATAGAAATAGTTGTATCTGTATATGCGGTTCTCCGGCAAGGCATTGCGTTGCAGCGCTCTGAAAAGTCTGTCTTTCTCGCCAGGCGTCAGGTTTAGCACCTGTTCTGTCACCCCTGCGCCGTAGTAGCTGTACTCCATGCAGAAGTCCTCGAAATTCTGTATTCCCATTTCGTAGTCGGTAAGCCCGAACACGAACCTCAGTATGAAATAAGGTTTTTTGAATGAGAACACTCCATAGTTTACCACCATGTCGGCACCGCTTGACTTGTCCCAGTACCTTATGGCGGTATGTCCATATAGGCTGTACACCTCGTCGTGAGGCGAGCATGTCAGCAGACTTACCTGTATCGAGTCATATCTTACATCTTCGTTTCCGGTGGCGTTTGCAGCTTGTATTTCGCTGGCACACAGACAGAAAACGGCGACAAAAACTATTGTTCTAAGTATTTTTATCATTTTCACGATGCAAAAATAACTTATATTTTCCACTTATAGTTATGTTGTTTCGTTTTTTTTCAATAATTTTGCACCTCACATATTAATAACAAGCTATTATAAAGAGCGTGAACTTAATAATTGACATTGGCAATACATGCGTTAAACTGGTGTGTTTCAACGATGGAAAAGTGGTAGAGGAGCAGCGTACCGACAAGGACGACGCTGTAGCCTTGCAGTCTTTCTGCAGTCGTTATCCGTTCAGCAGAGGCATTTGTTCCTCCGTTTCCGACATCAGCGAAGAATATTCCGCCGTACTCTCGTCGTTGCCCTTCAGCATGATGGAGTTTAAAAGTGGTATTACGCGTGTACCTATTATAAATAAATACAACACACCGCTTACACTTGGTTCAGACCGTCTTGCCGCTGTTGTCGGTGCCAATTGGCTCCAGCCCGGCAGGGACGTCCTTGTCATCGACATCGGCACGTGCGTCACTTTCGACTTCATAAACTCTATTGGCGAGTATCTGGGTGGAAACATTTCGCCAGGACCGACCATGCGCCTGAAGGCGTTGAACCAATTTACGGCCCGTCTTCCGTTTGTGGAGCGCCGAGGGGACACTCCGGACTTCGGTACGGATACCACCACGGCTATACGCAGCGGAGTGATGAACGGCATAAAATACGAGATAGAAGGCTACATCCATAGCTTTTTAGCTAAATATCCTCAACTTTTCGTATATTTAACGGGCGGAGTGCATCTAAATTTGCAGTTTTCAGAAAATTTATCCATCTTTGCAGACGATTTTATCGTCCCCAAAGGACTTAACAGAATATTAGAATACAACAATGAACATAAATAGAAGAGCGATTTGCGCCTTTACCACAATGGCTATAAGTCTGTGCACAGTGGCACAGAGTGGCACAAACTCTCCATACAGCCAGTACGGACTGGGAGTGCAAAGTGACCAGACAACAGGATTTAACCGTGGCATGAACGGTCTTGGAATAGCTTTCCGCGAGCACAACCAGGTAAACACCATCAACCCGGCGTCTTACTCTGCAGTAGACTCACTGACATTCCTTTTTGATGTGGGCTTCTCCGGACAGGTTACAAACTTTAAGGAAGGCAACAGAAAGCTGAACGCCAATAATGCCGACTTCGAATATGCCGTTGCAGCATTCCGTCTGGCACGTAATTTCGGTCTGAGCTTCGGAATCCTGCCATATACTAATATTGGCTATAACTATTCCACAACAGGCAAGACCGCAGGTTCTGCCTCCACCACCTATGCCAACAGCTACTATGGCGAGGGTGGACTTCACCAGGCGTACATAGGTCTTGGCTACCAGTTCTTCAAGGGCTTCTCTCTCGGAGCCAATGTGGCTTATCTGTGGGGAGACTACACCCGTCTTGTGACAAACTCTTACACCGACTCCTATGCCAAGACGATACAGAAGATATATACAGCCAACGTGACGAACTACAAGCTTGAGTTCGGTGCGCAGTATCAGTTCAATATAGACAAGAAAAACATCATCACTCTGGGTGCCACTTTCACTCCCGGTCATAAGCTCGGAGCCGATCCGGAGTGTAAGGTCATTTCCACAAACCCCTCAACGGCAGTCTCCGACACGGCGTCATACAGCGTCAACAACGGACTTGAGATTCCGATGCTGTTCTCTGTCGGTGCCACCTGGGACCACAACCGCCAGCTGAAGCTCGGAGCCGACTACACCTATCAGAAGTGGAGCTCCGTGGCTTTCCCCGTGTACAACGTCATAAACAACGTGCCGCAGTATGCTCTTGACGGCAACTATTACACCGATCGCCACAAGCTTACCGCCGGAGGGGAATACTGTGGCGACGAGCAGAGCCGTTACTTTCTGAAGCGTCTCCACATCCGTGCCGGAGTGTCTTACGCCACGCCGTACACCAAGATAAACGGCAACGACGGACCATCGGAGCTGAGTGCCAGCGTCGGTTTCGGAATACCCATCGTAAACAACTATAACAACCGTTCCATCCTCAACATCTCAGGACAGTGGGTGCGCACGTCAGCTAAGAACTTCATAACGGAAAATACCTTCCGCATAAATATCGGACTCACGTTCAACGAACGCTGGTTCATGAAGTGGAAAGTGGACTAATGGCAGAACCATACAGTTTGCTCCCATACAGAGCCGTGTAATCCATATATAAAAAGGTATATAACAGAAATTATGAAACAGCTCCTGCCACTCCTGGCAATCATCCTGTTGCCGATGGCCTTCTCCTGCACACAGGAAAAGGAACATACCGCACCGGCAATCCACGCACGCGACTCCGTGTCCATGATGACAAGCTACGGCGTAAACACCCTCATCTCCGACTCCGGTGTGATGAAATACCGCATCGTGACCGAGAAATGGGAAGTAAACACCGTGCGCAATCCGTCGCGTTGGATATTCGAGCGCGGACTCTTCCTTGAGCAGTTCGACGAGAAATTCCACGTGCAAGCATACATACAGAGCGATACAGCCTATTTCTACGACCAGCTCAAGCTGTGGGAGCTGCGTGGCAGGGTGCGTGTGCGCACAGTCGACGGTCTGCGCTTCCAGAGCCAGGAACTCTACTGGGACCAGATGCGCCATGAGCTCTACAGCAACCAGTACTCGCATCTCGTAACCCCCGACCGCGAACTGCAGGGAGCCTACTTTCGCAGCGATGAACGGCTCTCTCATTATATGATAAGCAACACCAAAGGCTCGTTCATAAAGGGCGACATGCTTTCGAGCGAGGGCGACACGATAATATCAGCCCCCGACACCACAAAGCAGAAGCTCCGTCCGCAGCAGCTGCCCTCAGCGCGTACCAACAGGTAGGGCAGGGCTTACCCTCATCCGTTAATACCGGTCAGGAAAGCCGCCGCCGCAACATAACGGCTTGCTGACAGCCGTCCTTTGGGGGCAAAGAATACAGTCGCCAGCCAAATGATATAATAAACATGGAAATAATAGGAATAATAATAACCCTCGTGCTTTCAGCATTCTTCTCCGGCATGGAGATAGCCTTCGTGTCGAGCAACAGAATGCTTGCCGAGATGGACAAGGATGTGTCCGGACTGAACAGAAAGCTCCAGTCATACTTCTACCACCATCCCAACGACTTTGTCAGTACAATGCTTGTGGGCAACAACATCGTGCTTGTCGTCTACGGAATCTTCATTGCAAGCCTCTTCGACACCACCATCTTCCGTGGTCTCGACCCAGCCGTCACGGTAACCCTCGACACGATACTCTCCACCATAATAGTACTCTTTACAGGAGAGTTCCTTCCGAAGACCTTGTTCAAGAGCAGCCCCAACAAGCTGTTCTCCTTCTTCATCTTCCCGGCGTTCATCTTCTTCATCCTGCTGTGGCCCGTGTCACGCCTCTCCACGATTCTCTCGCGCATCCTGCTCCGCTTTGCAGGTATCAGAGTGAGCGACAGCAGCGACGGCGGACTCTTCACGAAAGTAGACCTCGACTATCTTGTGCAGACAAGTATCGACAACGCTCCCGAGAAGACGAAGATCAACGACGAGGTGAGAATCTTCCAGAACGCACTCGACTTCTCCGACATAAAGGTGAGAGACTGCATGGTGCCGCGCACGGAAATATGTGCGGTAGAAGTGTCCTGCCCATTGCAGGAGCTGAGAGACACATTCATAGAAAGCGGAAAATCCAAGATACTCGTCTATCGTGAAGACATCGACCATATCATAGGCTACATCCATTCGCTCGAACTCTTCCGCAACCCTAACGACTGGCACAACCACATCCGACAGATGCCCTTCGTGCCCGAAACAATGTCCGCCCGCAAGCTCATGCGTACACTCATGCAGGAGAAGAAAAGCCTCGGAGTGGTGGTGGATGAATTCGGCGGAACGTCAGGCATAGTGTCCTTCGAAGACATCGTGGAGGAGATATTCGGCGACATAGAAGACGAGCACGACAACTCCAACCTCATAGCCCAGCGCAACGCCGACGGCACATACACACTCTCTGCCCGGCTCGAAATCGACAAGGTAAACCAGATGTTTGGACTTGAGCTGCCCGAAAGTGAAGACTATATGACTATAGGAGGACTCATTCTGCACGAATACGAGAACTTCCCGAAACTCAACGAAGTGGTGCGCTTCGGCAACTACGAATTCAAGATTATCAAAAATACAATGACAAAAATAGAGCTTGTAAAGCTAAAAGTCATAGAGTAACGCAATATTTTTCATCGAAAATGTCGTTTTGTGTTATCTTTTTTGTAATTTTGTGCGCTAAAGTGGGATGGCAGTCCGAAACAACCATTGTAGGAAGACCACAACCACGGCTGAAAAACAGAAACAAATAAAACGAAAAATAAAAATAATAATTAAAAAATAAACAATTAAATGGCAGCATTAGGCAAAATCAGAAGCCACGGAGCACTCCTCGTAGGAGTAATCGGAGCAGCGCTCCTGGCATTCATCGCCGAAGAGGCATTCCGCTCATGCGATGCTTCAAAAAACGAGAGCCGTCAGCAGATCGGCTCGGTGTACGGCGAGAAAGTCAACATGCAGGACTATCAGAAGCTTGTTGACGAGTTTACAAACGTAATTAAAATCACACAGGGAAGAGAAAACCTTACCGACGATGAGCTCAACCAGGTAAAAGACCAGGTATGGCAGACCTACGTCAGCAACAAGGTTCTTGAGAAAGAGTGCGAGAAACTCGGTCTCACCGTAACAGACAAAGAGCTGCAGAACGTGCTCACACAGGGCACAAACCCTATGCTCATGCAGACACCGTTCGTAAACCAGCAGACAGGACGCTTCGACGTATCAGCCCTGAAGAAGTTCCTCAACGAATACAAGTCAGCAAAGACAACCAACCCACAGATGGCAGAGCAGTACCAGAACATCTATGACTTCTGGTCGTTCATCGAGAAGAGCCTGCGCCAGCAGCTGCTCGCACAGAAGTACCAGTCGCTCTTCGCCAGCTGCTTCCTCTCAAACCCAGTGTCAGCTAAAATGGCATACAAGGACGAGAACGAGGAGAGCAACATACAGCTTGCGGCATTCCCTTACTCCGACATCAATGATAAAGAGGTAAAGGTGACCGACGAAGACCTCAAGGCAAAATACGATGAGCTCAAGCCAATCTTCAAGCAGCAGTACGAAACACGCGACATCAAGTATGTCGACGTACAGGTGAAGGCATCAGCTGCCGACCAGCAGGCACTCAAGAAGGAGTTCTCCACATTCGACAAAGACCTCGCTGCAGCCGCCGACCCTACACAGGTCATGCACAAGACAGCAAGCCTCGTAAACTACCTCGGCATTCCGCAGACAAAGGCTGCCTTCCCGTCAGACATCGCACAGCGTCTTGACTCTATAGCAGTAGGCACTACAACACCGGTGTTCCAGAACACACAGGACAACACCCTCAACATCATCAAGCTCATCGCACGCCAGGAACTGCCTGACTCAGTACAGTTCCGCGCAATACAGGTGCCGGGAGCAACACCGCAGGAGGCAAAGAACAGAGCCGACAGCATCTATACAGCGCTTCAGGGCGGAGCAGACTTCGAGGTGCTCGCTAAGAAATACCAGCAGACCGGCGAGAAGCAGTGGATTACTTCACAGCAGTATCAGCAGGCTCCTTCAATGGACAACGATACCAAGAAATACGTAAACGCTCTGAACACTCTCGCTGTCAACGCTACAGAGAACATCGCAATGCAGCAGGGCAACATAATCCTCCAGGTTACCGACCGCAAGGCAATGACGACAAAATACACGGCAGCCGTTGTGAAGAAGGAAATCAAGTTCTCAAAACAGACCTACAACACAGCCTACAACAAGTTCAGCCAGTTTGTAAGCGAGAACCAGTCTGTAGAGGCAATGGAGAAGAATGCGGCAAAATACGGCTTCCAGGTTCAGGAGCGCAACGACGTAAGCACACAGGAGCACTTCGTGGCTGGAATCCACTCTACACGCGACGCCATGAAATGGCTCTTCGACGCTAAGGACGGCAGCGTGTCACCACTCTATGAGTGCGGCGACAACGACCATCTGCTCGTCATAGCCCTCACGAAGACCCACGAGAAGGGCTATCGCCCATGGAACGACGCCAAGGTGAAGGAGTTCCTCCAGCAGCGTGTAATGGCCGACAAGAAGGCAGAGAAGATAATGGCAAAGGTAAAGGGCGTGAACAGCATCCAGGCAGCCAAGGCAAAGGGAGCCAAGGTGTCAGACCTCAACCAGATCACTTTCGCCTCTCCTGCATTCGTAACCGCAACAGGCGCAAGCGAGCCAGCATTGAGCGGAGCCGTGGCAGCCACACAGCAGGGCAAGTTCTCAAGCCATGCCGTAAAGGGCAACGCCGGTGTCTATCTCTTCCAGGTAAAGAGCAAGAAGATGCGCCCAGGCAAGTTCAACGAGCAGGAAACGGAGCAGCGCCTCAAGCAGAAGGCTATGCAGTATGCAGGCAACTTCATGCAGGAGCTCGTGATGAACGCAGACGTTGTTGACAACCGCTACCTCTTCTTCTAAGAGATTTATAAAATATAGAATATAATATAGAATCGGGACACGCCGCAAAAGGAAGTGTCCCGATTCTATTTTATGGTTCTCTCAATTCTGATAAATTCCTCACACTCGGAAGTGAGAATAAAAATTCTCTCTTCGCTCGTTTAATCGGAATTTTGCACTACCTTTTAATAAGGTAAGCTGCATCTCGGCAATAAAAATGAATAGGTTTTAAATTTGCAATTCTTATCTTTGCAAATTTTGTATTGCTCTCAATTTGCACTACCTTTTAATAAGATAGGCTGCATCTCGGCAATAAAAATAAAAGTCTTACGCCTTTCATTTTGTATTGCTCTCAATTTGCACTACCTTTGCAGACGAAATAAAAGCGTATATAAGAATAAAAGAAATGGAATGGATTGAAAGCCTGTTTACGATGCACTCCGCCGTGCAGGGCATCGTAGTATTGTCGTTCATCGTGTCTTTGGGACTTGCACTCGGCAAGATGCACATCAGAGGCATTTCGCTTGGCGTAGCCTTCGTGTTCTTTATCGGCATCGTGGCAGGCAGCCTGCATATTACGGCAGACGCCGCCATGCTGCATTTCGCGGAGACTCTCGGACTGTCGCTCTTCGTCTATGCCCTCGGACTGAGTGTAGGTCCCAACTTCATCGGCATGATGCGTCACGATGGCGTCTCCCTCAATATATGGAGCATGGCACTGATACTGCTTGGCACGGCAATGGCGCTCCTGCTCTGCCTCGTGTTGCCCGTCAGCGTGCCTGACATGGTGGGAATACTGTGTGGTGCCACCACCAATACGCCAGCCCTCGGAGCCGCCCAGCAGGCGCTGGCTAATGCCCACCTGTCGAGCAGCGGTGCTGCCTTGGGATGCGCCGTCACCTATCCACTGGGCGTCGTTGGAGTAATCTTCGCCATGATGCTCCTGCGCAAGTTTCTCGTAAAGCCTGCTGACCTGCAGCCCCGTAATGCTGCCGCCGACGACCAGACTTTTGTGGGGCAGTTTGTCGTCGTCAATCCTGCCATTGCAGGCAAGACGCTCGCCCAGGTGTCCCGGATGACCAACAACCACTTCATCGTCTCCCGCATATGGCGAGGCAGCGAAGTGATACTGCCCATAGCGACGACAGCCATACAGATGGGCGACAACGTGCTCGTGGTGACGCGCCGCGACGAAGTGACAGCCATGGAGATACTCTTCGGCAGAAGGGTGGAGAAGAACTGGAACCGTGCCCACATAGACTGGAACTCCATCGACTCCTCGGTAGAGAGCCGCGTGATAGTGGTTACGCGGACGAAGCTCAACGGCAAGGCTCTCGGCTCGCTCCACATGAGGCAGGTGTACGGCGTGAACGTGAGCCGTGTAATGCGTGGCGACATCAAGCTGCTTGCCACCGACACCCTGCATCTGCAGTATGGCGACCGTGTGACGGTTGTCGGCACCCACGACAACATCAGCCATGCCGAGAAGTTTCTCGGTAATGCCGTGCAGGACCTCAACGAGCCCAACCTCAGCGCCATCTTCTTCGGTCTGCTGCTGGGACTGGCTGTCGGCATGATACCTATCTCCATCCCCGGCATGAGCACTCCCGTGAAGCTGGGCATCGCCGGCGGTCCTATCATCATGGGAATCATCATCGGCGCCCTGGGTCCACGTGCACATTTCATCAGCTACACCACGCGCTCCGCTTCGCTGATGCTCCGCAAGTTCGGTCTCTCGCTCTATCTTGCCTGTCTCGGTCTTGCCGCTGGCAAGGATTTTCTGTCCACCATAGTCCGTCCCGAGGGACTGCTGTGGGTTGGCGTGGGACTGCTGCTCACTGTCCTGCCGCTGCTCATCATCGGCGCCATAGCGTTGAAGAGCCGTAAGTTTGACTTCGGCACCATCTGTGGCTTGCTCTGCGGTGCCATGGCAAACCCTATGGCGTTGAGCTATGCCAACGAGACCATCAAGGGCGACCGTGCCTCCGTGGCATACACCTCTGTTTATCCTCTCGGCATGTTCGTCAGGGTCATCATAGCGCAGGTGATAATTATGTTCATGGTGTAGTGGGTGTGTGGTCTACGCCATGCAGCTGGCAACGCCGAGCGTTGTGGCGAGAGCCGTAAGAATGCTGATGACAATCTGAAGGATGGTTTTCCAAGTGCTTGTTTTCATTGTTGTGTGTGTTTAGCCTACATTATTCATAGCCTTGCATAAAAGACCGATAAGCTTCAGACCCAGTATCAAGTTACGCATACTTTCGTGTGTAAGTCTCCACAATATTCAGTCAGCCCCCCCCCAAAAAAAAACAATGCAGATGCGAGAAACGGCATGGTCCGTTCAGAAAAAGGCATGAAATATCAGTCCTTACAATTTGTAAGGACACCCATATATAATAAGTCAAACGTTTTACGATGCTTTTCGGAGTGCCATCCTCATCATGGCCCTTATGGGATGGTCTCTGACAAACTCGACTTTGATTTTTGTCTTGAACTCTTTGATACGTACAGCGGTAAGGATTACTTTTTCACGGAAGATGGAAATGGTAGCGTGTGACAACTCACAACCTCTGAAAAGAATCTGCTTGGTCTCAAGCAACAGCACATAGGCCGCAGCGTGCATGAACAGCCGAAACTGGTTGGCTGCAAAATCCGCACATGACATCCTGTCTGCCCCAAGCCCGTTCTTGAGTTCTTTGATGTAGAGTTCGCAGTCACCCCTCTTGCAGTAAAACCGCTCATATATTTCCTTTGGGGATTTCATATACATACTGGTTACGACATGCCTGACATTAGTTCCTTCCTTGTTGCATTCCACTTTTGTCATAACCGGGTGAACAAGCGTGTCAACGTCTTCGGATTGATGAAACCCTGTGGAACACATGGTTTCCCAGATGCGTTATCGTAGGCTGCGAACACAGGTCACCCGCAAATCATGGAATGGCGAAACAAAGACCTCATTGTACATAGCCTGGAGAAAATCTTAACCCAGTGTGTGTTCCAAATAGCGGCAGGGTATGAGGATGCGGATGACTGCGACGCACTCCGCCACGACAGCATGCTGAAAATGTGCTGCGGTCTTCTTCCCAATGACGATGTACGCAATATGCCGTCTATTGAGATGACGCCAGTGAAATAGCCGTAAGCTTGCTTGTACGAATTCTTCGCATCGGCTTTTTCCGTCTTTACGAAAACATGGTCGGTATCTATTCTCTATCTATGGAGTTCATATTCTCAATAAACTTATGCTCATCGTCAGCAAGACTTGTATCAAAGAACCAAAACGGTCCATGAGCCAAAGAGAACTCTTGTATAATCTTTGTGCGCAAAGCAATCTCTAATCGTTGAACAGCCTTGAACATCAAATCTCTCAACTCTATATCAAAGTTATAGAGAGCTACGGCATCTTCAAATCTACTATTAGGCTTAAACTGATGTGTAGTCTTATCTTCCTCCATAGGACGAAGGTATTAAACAAAACGAAAATAGCTGACCTCACCAAGAAATTTTACAGCCTTGGATGAATCAGCAATATTTAAGCCTCTACTTTTTAGTAGTTCTATTTATTCCGAAATAGAAAGAGCCTGCTTAGTGTATAATCTTAATATACTCATAGAAAGCAAAAGACCCGCCCTGGTTCGCTGTTCAAATGGGAAGCGTGGCGGATTCTGTTGCTGCAACGAGAGTGTAAACTAAACTGTGTCAAGCTACAATAAAAGTAGTTTAACACAGTTTAGTTTACACTCTCAAACTACTTGCTCGTGTTAAAAGTATTATGGAGAGGTGTGTTTGACATACTTCCTCTCCCTAATAGCTTTCTATCGTCTTAGTCTCCTTTTATTATTGGCTTCACCATCTTCGTTGCCTGTCGCAAACATCGTCTTATCCATTCTATCTTATCTTCATCCTTCTCATGTCCCCAATCCTTAGTATCGCCACTACCACCTAGGCTTTCAGCAAAGTTTGTTGATTCGTTGATATAGCTGATATACAAAAAGTACATTGCACAATGGATGATTTTATTCCCATAATTAATAAAACTCATGGTAAAGCTATCGTAAAAGAGACGGCTGTTATTCCCAACATATTTACCATAACCAGTTATTATTTAGTATGACGTATTCTCTGTGCCTTCTTCTCATCCTTTCTCATCAGATAAGGTGATGGAGGAAGTTCTGGAAGCACATCATTTATAGCATCAATCTGTCCCACCACCTTCAGCAAAAGGAGAAAAGTGGAAAGCGAAAGATAGCCCGCTGTACCATTCTCAAACTTGTGGATGGTGGTCAAACCAAGCCCCGTAAGCTCGGCAACCTCCTTCTGGGTGAGAGCCGCTTACAAATGACGCAGATTCGCCCATCCCTTTATCCTCGCACATAAATGTTTTTTCTTGAAAAAAGTCTCAAAGTATCATTATTTACAAATATATCACTGATACATAATGAATTACAAAATGATACTTCCAAATATATTTACAAAGAAGTATCATAGAAGTATCATGATTTCAATAGAAGTATCATTAAATCACCATGATGCATCATAAAAAAACACGAAATTATAGTCAACTAAATATAGAAAACTACAATTTGCTTGCTCAAAATAGTGCCCAAGAATCACCCCATGAAATGGGCATTCAATGCCCGCAGTACGGGCAATGAGTACCCAACACTTGGTCTATCGATGCCCGTCACTTGATCCCTTAGTGACCGTGTGACGGGCACTAAGAGACCAGCCAATGTGCTTACTTTCCTAACTACTCTATAAAACTGAAATACTAGACATTTCTTAGTTTTTGTGCCTGTATTTCTAGACATAAATCCTCAAAAAAGGCTTTTTTGCAAGCAACTTACCTGAGTTTTATGATACTTCTATTGAATTTATGTAAGCGGCTCCGCGTTTATACCTTGCATAATTCAAAAAAAAGCAGTAACAGCTGATTAAATTAATGCTGTTGCTGCTTTTTCCATCGGTCAGGAAGTAAGTCTCTATATTTTTCCCATGGAGTATTTGGTTGCCATTCTGCAGTCTTTTCTATTACGTCGCATATGTATTCGAACAGATTGATGCCATTCAGTCTGCATGAGATGGCGATGGAATATAGGATAGCCGCACGTCCTGCTCCTTCGTGCGAGCCAAAGAACATTGAGTTTCTTCTTGATAGTGATATGTACCTCTGGATTCTCTCAA
>ERZ1027266.812-NODE-812-length-19314-cov-27.832961_pt1 | contig 19314 bp, 20 predicted proteins | sample MGYA00519257_ERZ1027266 | MGnify/ENA primary metagenome ERZ1027266 (study PRJEB26926, sample SAMN06164683) | human gut metagenome | biome: ENVO:00009003; feature: ENVO:2100002; material: ENVO:00002003 | host: Homo sapiens | place: USA | collected 2012 ... | reverse complement strand
GTTGCTCAGGCACTTATAAATAATATTAAACTATAGTGTTGCGGAATTAAGGATACAGAATCTTCCCGATTACGTTCTCTTATTGTCACAACCTTGTTAGTAAACAACATTTGTTTGGCATCACGGAAAAACATAAGAAAGAACACTCCTTCATAAATTCTCAATCGCTCATCAAAAGGATGATTGCGTAAGATTTGGGTATTACAAACATGAATAAAATCACCACCGATATACCCATTCAAAAAATCCGGATAAAGGAGTACTTTTTGTGTGGCACCTTTTATAATAGGGTTCTCTTGAAAGTAAACTTGCATATCATCAGGGGCAAACATATAATGTTTATATTGAGGATATTCTTTCTTTGTCTGACTTATCGTTAACAATGCGTCGTCCACAAAATAATCGTCACTATCTAAAATAATACACCATTTTCCCCGAGCCCTACAAATAGCTTCATTGCGAGCGGCATTAGTACCTCTGTTTTGTGGGAATTTCACAAAAACGACATAAGGATGATACTCTGCATACTTTTCTACAATATTATATGTCGCATCTGAGGAACCATCATCCACTACAATATGTTCAACTTGCCCCTCCATATTTGATTTTTGTATGGATTTTGCAACACTTTCCATGCATCTCAAAATGCAGTCAGCTCGATTGAATACTGGAGTTATAATCGAGTATAATATATTCTCTTCCATATTGATATTTAACAATGATAAGTTGTTATTGTTGAAATCTCCTGTTTAGGAGCTATTGTTATTTTTTCAGGGTTTTGAATGAAGAATGCTCCCCACCAACCGAAGGAACTGTTGGTAATAACTGCATGCTTGCAATGTGACATTAACTGCATATCACGAAAACTCTCTTCCCCCTTATTCCAATCTACAAAGTATATTTTGTCTTTTGAAAAATCCAAATTGAAAATCTCAGCATTCTCTTTGCACCAATCAACACTTCCAGGGTCACAGAAAAAGACAAAAAAAGGATTTTCAACTTTCTTTTTTATATGCTTTATGGCTCGTTTGAAATAACCATACTTATAACAATAACCATTTATGCCCAACATATCTCCTCTTCTGGCATGTATGGCTACAGAATTGCAATTGTCAAGGAACGCTGCCATATCAGAGTTTTTTTCATCGACAAAAGGAGGGAAAGTAAAAGAATCTCTTACTTCTTTTTCTATTCTTTCCAAGCCATTGCCATAGAGCTTTAATGAAAGCCATTGACCTGTAAAGACGTTGTCTGTTCCTTTATAAAAAATATCTTCAAAGTGGCATTCCCGACAAATAAACTTTTTTCTGAATATCGACCTGTAATTACGTTTCAAGTATTCTCCCAATGGAGAATCAACCAATCGTTCTCGTAAATTTGGTTTATATTCTACTTTCATGTTTATATTATAGCTTGCAGTCTTCAGTTCAAAATCACCACGAGTATTTCTTACGTCGAGTCCTGCATTTCGAAAAGCATTGGTAATGTAGACTGGATAGTTCCAATTCTTATCCCAAAAATCTGAAGCATGCACCTCATCCATTATTTTTTGCCATTGTTCTTCTGAAAAACGGTTCTTTATGTTTGGGGCTTTTATACCGAATATTCTCTCCAACTCATATCCATTCCACTGCTTGATGACCTCATTGCACTCTGGAATATCGTAAATCATCGTTTCTATGTATATATCCTCATCGGGATGGATGCTCTTCAATGCCAAGTATTCACAATAGCTTAGCATCTGGTTACCCAACCCAGATTCTATGTGTACTATTTTCATTATTATTGTTTTTTAATATTAACGTTGATAAGAATAAAAAGTATATTGATAAGGTTCTTGTTTCAGACATCAAAGAACCCGAGAAAGAGTTTATGAAAAGCAGCATTACAGAAGCTGCTGATACTAATATAAAGTCATTGATTTTACGCTTTTTAACGAGAAAAGACAGGAGAGAAACTATAAAGGCAATATATAAAACACCTCCTAAGAATCCCAATCGTGTCATAATGTTACCATAAGAAATATCAGGAGTCGATAATTGAACTGCACCTGTATTTTCAGGATTAGACAAACCTATCTTAAAATTATAGTGTTTGTCCACCCATGGCTGAGAGTCACTGATTAAGCCTAATCCAAAAAGTTGTTCTCCTAAAGGACGGTGAATGATATAGTCATATCTTTCATACACCCACGCAAAACGATACAAAAGAGTTCCTTGATCTCGACCTTGAACATATCCCTCTTTGAAATTACCAGCTTGAATATCTGAAAAATCAGAGGCTCCGTCACCTGTAAAACGATCACTCAATATGCCAATAAAAGGCAACATCATCACTCCTATCACAATTACATATTTACCGATTTTCTGAATCTTACCATCAAAAAATAGAGCAACGAACACTAACAAAATTGTGGTAATTATTTGAGTGCGTCCTAACGTACATACCAATGCCAAGAAAAACAGAATTCGATAATAAATGATTCTTCCTTTAAACAATTCTGGTTTCAAGAATGTTAGGACCAAGAAGATATCAAGATTTGCAGGTGAATTATAGAAACGAGGCAAACCGGTTGTTGGATCAGTATCAAACTCTCCATAAGGCATGATTGCATGTCTTGATATTGTTTGCAGTATATAAAGCATGCTAGTCAACACACAAACTTTTATAAGTAGCTGCAATACTTTATCAAAGTCTCTTTGCTTTATATTTACCAATATCGGGAAAGCAAATATCAACAAAAAGCTACGTCCTCCCTGTAAGATTTGAAATGGTGTAAAATGATAATAGAACAATGAGAATAATACATTTGCAAACAAAAACAGGATAAACCATTTATACTGTACAACAAAACTCCATTTCGGAATGTTATACTGCCGTTTAAATACCATTACTATACTTATCACAAAAGTATAAATAATAGCCAAGTCTCCATTTTTTACACCTAAAACTTCATCTGTCCAAAGTCCAAATCCTCCTCCATAACCCATCATGAAGCTAAGATAAAGGAAAAAAGACCAATGACGGTATTTAGGCTTTACATATAATAGTAAAGCTATCAATAATAATATATATCCTATCATACTTTTTTCGTTATATTATATTTTTTTACTTCTGCAGGAACTCCAGCTAACAAGCAATTATGCATTGTGTATTTTTTGCTACAAACCGCATTGGCAGCAATTACGCAACCATCAGCAACAATAGTTCCTTTTAGAATTACGCTTCGCATTCCCATCCAAATGTTATCACCAATAAGTATATCTTTTTCAGATTTAAATATGATGTCATTTTTAGTATCTTGAAGAGAATGCCAATCTGTATCCATAATTAATGTATCCCAACTCATCAGCATGTTTCTTCCTATAGAAATATGTTTAGCGCAAACAATAGTACCCTTTGCTGTGTTTACAAAACCGTCACCTAATGAAAGCACACCATTTTTACAAACTACAAGTCTACAGCCATGTCCAAAATCAACTTTACCGGACATTTCTATTTTTCCTTGAATATCTAAAATACTGCGCTCGTATTTCTTGTCAAATATACCTACATTATTGAATCCAAAATGAAACATACCTGTTTTTACTCCCCCCGATTTGACTTCGATACTTCCTGAAATATTTCTTATTAGACAATTATACCGTACAAATACAGGAAGTTTCAACGCATCTTTGAGCTTAAAGAGATGCAATGATGCCCAAAAGCTCTTAGGTATTGACAATAATTTCTCTATTATTCTATTCATTGATTTAACATTTTTATAACTTTTTTATAACTTTCGCAGGATTCCTAGCAGCAATGCAATCACAAGGAACATCTTTTGTAACTACACTTCCTGCTCCAATAATGGAACGTGCTCCGATATGAACACCTTTCAAGATAATGGTATTCATTCCAATAAGCACATCATCATCTATGTTAATTCCTTTGTCTACTCGGTTAGCCATATCCTTTACCCCATTTCTTCTATCAAGGTAATTCAACGAGTGAGCATCAGAATCAAGTACGATAGTACCCCCCCCCGAAATTAACATTGTTGCCTATTATCAGGCTCTTTCGAATCCAGACAGTAGGAGAAGACATTCCAACATTATCCCCCTATACTGACAATAGCTCCCTCCCCAACACTTATAGAAGAGGGTCTACTGCAAAGGGGATTTATCAAATGCGTGGATACTAATTTGAAATTATTACCAACTTCCATACTTGCAGACTTAGCAACATAAATATGGAAACGGCCTATAATCGTAACATCTCCTTTTGCTGAAACATAAGATTTGAAATACACATTGTTTATAATATTGTTTGTTTTTTGCAAGAATAACAATGTGAAATATCGAAGTGCTCTAAAAAGTCTATTTACTATCATTGTTTTTTGTACTTATTTTTTAATTTCTCTATATCGTTAAGAAGCATCCAGTTTTGTTCCAACCAACACAAATCTTTATTCCACCATTTTAATGACAGTAAGAAATTTATAGTATCGACATCATACCGATAACCAATGACTTTAGCAGGAACACCACCAACAATAGCAAACGGAGGGACATCATTAACAACAAAAGCTCCACCTAAAATTATTGCTCCATCAGAAATATTAATACCTCCAGATAGAAAAGCACGTTGTCCAATCCAACAATCATTTCCAATATTTACAGGTTTAGAGAATTCTTCATACAAATTCTGATTCGTAAAAGAAAAACCATTTTGTTTTAATGAAGAATAGAACATCGGGGAAGTGGCAACATTTGGACTCTTATAGGGATGATGACCAGGATTATTTATTACATCTGGAGCGATGGAGGTAAAACGTCCTACATTACCTGTTAATATAACATTGTCGCCAAGATAACTTCCATATCCCAACTTACCGTGAAATATGGTATTTTTTCCTAAACGGTTAGCCCCTTCGAAAATGTCTTTTATCGAAAAAGAAGAACTATAAGGAAACAATAATTTGCCATGAAAATAGAAATACTTATAAATAAAACTTATAAATTTTACCAAGTCTGATTTGACTTTTCTATAAGCTATACGTTCTGCTGAGATACTATACATGATTATTTTATAATTTATTCAATATTCTATTGATAAATCCGAGTAGTTCATTCATCAATTTAGAATATCTATATCTAAATAAATCTAGCAAAGAGCAAAATTTTCGCCCTGCATATACATCTTTATATTGAGTGGGATATATTTTTTTACATTGTAAAAACAAATCTAATATAGCTATCCTTTCCCATTTATTTTTTGCTATATATAAATGTCCTAAAAAATCTTCATATATATTTTCTCTGGCATGACTTGCAGCCAAACTGTTACAATTATAAATCATGGTCGCTTGTGAAGTGGAATAGAATTTTTCATTTCGCATCATTCGAAACAAAACATCAGCGTCCTCGTAACGGCGTAATTTTTCGTTATAATGGTATCCATTCAAAGTACTTTTCTTAAATATCGCAGCTCCTGCTCTTGGCATAAATCTTTGATACACCCATAATTTGAATGCATTTTTGACGAAACCATTTTTATAGAAATGGGTATAAAGATTTCGCTTTCCATTAAATTTAATATAGTAATTAGAACTAAAACATTTAATTTCGGGATGGCTATTAATCAATTGTACAAATATAGCTAAAGCATTTGACAATAATTCATCATCTGCATCTAAAAATAAAATCCACTCACCAGAAGCCTTTTGAACACCTAAATTTCTTGCGGAAGAAGGACCATTATTATTTTTTAAAATATAATGTATTTTATCATTGTTAAAAGATCTAACGATTTCTGCACTATTATCTGTGGAGCCATCATCAACAACGATAAGTTCAAAATCCTTATACGACTGATTTAATACGGATTGTATAGTATTGTAAATACAATCTTTTTTATTGTATAATGGTATAATTATTGATATTAAAGACATTATCCTTTATTTTTAAATTTGGAAATTATTTGAAATATAACTATATCTTTGAGAGAAGCAAGTACTAAAAAATAAACAGTAACACCAACGAGTATTTGTATAATTAGAAGTACCAACCTAGGCATCTGCAATAGATTCATAAAAGATAGTGTTATTCCCATAATTATAGAAGAAATTATGTAAGTAAGAACTTTTCGGGTACAAAAACATATCGGTATATATTTCCTCCCCATAATAAACAAAGAGAATAATGAAAATATTTCTGCACCTAAATATGCCATAGCCGTTCCGTTATATGAATATTTTGGAATAAGTATAACATTTAGTATGATATTTAAAACAGCGCCGATAGTACAACTATAGACAATAAGATTAACCTTTCCTTTTGGGAAAAGGACTTGCATTCCTACCAAGCTTGATAAAGCTACTAAAAATATTATAGGAGCTAATATCTTTGATGTTACAATTGAGGGAATAAAATTTTCACCACACAGTACAATTATAATATTTGAAGCACATACAATTAATCCTATAGTAATTGGTAGAGATATTGCAAAAGAGAATATGTAAGACTTTTGTAATAATTGCTTAAATTCATCCATTTTATTTTCTGCCAATAGATGAGAAGCCCTTGGCATAACTACCGCCGCTAAACTTGTTGATAATGCAAGAAGCATTTGCATCATTTTACATGCTGACGAAAAATATCCTACAGCTGTATTGCTTTTAAAAAATCCTAATAAAACTGTATTTAATTGGAGGTAAATACTTGTTACAACAGTCATTGAGAACACCTTTAGCACAGGCTTGACGTGTCTAGTTATATGAAGTTCTGAGAAGATAATATTATCTCTATGAATGTACCTGCGAAGTCTTAAAAAGTTAAAGATATTTCCACCTAAAATTCCAAATACCATATAACAACCATAATATAATAGGTCAGACTTACTCCTTACAAATATAAAGAGTAAAATGACAGATATAGTCTTAATAATAAGACCTCGTATTGTGATGTATTTGAAGTCCTCTATTCCTTGATAAAACCATTCGCAACCAATTGCTGTAAAGAAAATTGTTAAACTCAGCACTAGAAACAAAGATATATTGACTTGTATCTGTGGAACGGTAATGCATAAAATCGCTACAACAATATACCCTACCAAAGTCAGGAAGGTATGCAGCAGTAATATCTCTAGTGCTGTTCGATTCATCTTCACTACATCATTTCTATCTCTCGCTATTTCCCTAATGGCATACATTGGTATGCCAAGACAGGTAAACAAAGAAATATACGAAACGATAGAATTATAGAAGTTTACCTGTCCTATTCCATCTGCTCCTATAACTCTACAGACATACGGAAAAGTTATCAATGGGAACAGCATCTGCGATCCCGTATTGATGAGATTAAGTATATAATTAACTTTTACTGATTGTGCCATATTTTTCCAAATTCTTTAATTCTCTGTTCTCCTTTCAAAGAACAAACCAGTAGTTGTCCATTCTTCTCGGCTACGATATAGCCATCCAAGCCTTGAACTACCACCTTGCTTTCGTCGGCTGCATGAACCACGCAGTTCTTGCATTCATACAATCGGATGTCCTTGCCTACCTTGGCATTGCCAGCCTCATCTTGTGGGAGCAAGGTGCGGAGGCTGCCCCAACTGCCTAGGTCGCTCCAGCCGAACTCGGCTGGCAAGGTATAGATTTCCTTCGACTTCTCCATTACGGCATAGTCTATGTTTATCTTCTCGCAAGTTGGGAAGAGTTTGCCGACTACCTCTTTCTCCTGTTCGGTATAGAAAGAAAGAGCCATCTCGTCCATGATGCTGGCAAGGTTTGGCTGGAAGGTACGGATTGCCTTGCTGATGGTATCGATGTTCCATACGAAGATTCCGGCATTCCAATAGTAATTGCCAGCGGCAAGGTATTGCTCGGCAGTCTCCAGGTTTGGCTTTTCCTTAAAAGCCTCAACCTTGTAGATCTCATCTACGGCAGTCGGCTCTGCTGCAGCGATATAGCCATAGCCTGTTTCCGGGCGGCTTGGCTTGATACCGATCGTAACGATGGCGTTCTTATCGGATGTATAGCTCAATGCCTTGCTGAGCACTCGCTGATACTCCGAGGTATTAATGACGAGGGCATCGGATGGTGTCACCAAGATATGGATTCTCAACCAAATACTTTTCGATGTAATCGTCCTGGATTGGAGAAATCCTATTGTTGAGTTTCTCCACTTTCTCTGGGATTACATTTACTGCTGTTACATGATGGTGCTGAGATAACAGGGTTACTATACTCAGACCTACGTAGCCGGTACCGGCTACTGTTATATCTTTGAAATTTTTCATCATTATAGTGTTATTTTTTCGAAAACCTACCCGTCCTTCTTTACCATTAAAGAAGGCTCCACCTCTCATCTTGCTCTTCTCCCCTCAGGGAAGAAGAGGGAAACCGCCCTACTCGGTGCTCGGAACCGCTGCGCTCTAAGGTTGGCGGACCATCAAAGGTCTTCGCCATATTGTGCGGGATGGGACCGCCTGGAGAAAAAAACAAGTACTTAGAACGGCAAGTCATCGTGGAAAGATTGAAGTGACATGTTTATTTATATACGTTCTAATTGATGACAAACCTTTTTATAAAGTTGCTTTAAATGCAAAGAAGATATATCCACAAGAGGTTCAAACATGAAATTATTGACATGAATATTCTCAGAAGTAAGCATAACGACTCGATTCATCAGAAGACAAACCTCTGGATATGTATCTGAATAATACTTCTTCAAAACTTTCAATAACTCTCCTGTCTGATTGCTATTGTGTTTCATTTCTGCCTGATGTTCCTCAGAAACTATCGCCTTCATAAGCGTTTCAGCTTTCAATCGAATTGCCATAGATAGAATCAACTTATTTGCCAGATCCACCTCATTTTTATCGGATAGAGCAGCTTCTGCCTCCTCAAAAAGGACATCCGTATATTTCTCTTCCTTGAATGTGATATTCTTGTCTGCTAAACCAGAAAGATGAGACTTAAAAACATCATAGATTGTTTCTATCTTGATATTCTCGGTATCTACTTTCTGATGCAAGCATGAAGTCAAGAGTATGTAATCTGCAGATGAATCACCATCTGTATATTCTATCAAGTTCCTTACAAAAGGAATCAGCCCAATAAATGGACGTTTCTTGTGAACATTTGAAATAAACTTATTCTTGATGATATCTGTCTTATAGATACCTTGACATAAATCTATTTTTCTCTCAGGCGTTCTATTGGCAAAGAATATTTGCTTACAATTAAGTCTAGAAACAACCGTCCGATAGAAATCAAAATTATGTGTTAATATCAGCAAGGTAAACTTATCATTACCTATCAAATCTGCTAAATACTCTATTATTGCATATTTGTTCTTATAATCAAAAGAGTCAGCAATATCATCACATATTATCAATGTTTCTGTATCCAGAGCCTTACGTGATTCTATCTCAAATAAGTTTTGGAGGATATAGAACGCACGCTTTTCACCAAGGCTCAAAGCTGAAAGTAGTTCGTTTTGAGTCTCTTCCTGGATAGCACCATCGTCATCTCTATAGCGAAATCCCAATGTAGCAGCTTGTTCCTTTAGAATCATATCACTTTGATTTTTCAAGAACACCTCGAATGGGACAAAGAAACGAGCATTAAACAATGAAATTACATCATTCCATTTTGCTATACCTTTGTTCGCCTCATTAATAATTTTCAGAATTTCTATCTTTTCTTTATTGTATTGCTGGATAAAATCCTTAAACTCAATTATATTGTTATATAGATATCCTAACAATACCTCTCTACGAAATTTTTCGTAATCCAAGAGAAGTGGTATCAAAAAAGGAGATTGTTGAATGGTTTCCTTGAAAGTACGTAACTCCGCATTGCCTTGCAGCTTTTTATCAATCATATTAAATGCCTTGCGAAGTTTCTCGTTTCCAAGGATTCGATTGATCTCATTCTCATATACATCAGAAAGGATGTCTTTGTTTGTAATCTGTTTACCTCCCTTTAATACTATCATATGAGATGCCTTAAAGAATCGGTTATCTTCCACGGATTTCATCAATTGCACTATCTGATAAGTACCAAACGAGTCCTCACCTTCCGTGAACAAGTTTGAACCTTTTATTACATCTTTATATGACTTGAAATACTCTTCAATACTTTTGATATTGTCTGCAACAAACTTCTCTACCTTACCAGCCTTATCGAAAACGTTATTATACTTAAAGGTATAGTGATAAAAACTTTTCTTCTGTGTAGAGAAATAAGTGTTATATATAGATAACAAGCATTCAAATATGGAAGTCGTTGCTGAATTCGAAAAGGTCTTCAAAATCTCTTCCTCACAGTCTGAGCTGCGAGAATCCGTTGCCAAATTCTTGCGCAAACTATTCCAAGAATCTTTAAGTCTTTGCAAAATTGCATCATAACGTTCTTTTAACTGCTTGTTTGCCAACAATGTACTAAGACATTCGTTTCCGTTGTCTTTTTGGTTGTTGAACACATAACAATTATCTATTGAGATAGGTTTGCTATCCAGCATTATACTGGCAGAAGTAGCTCTATCTTTGAAGATTTTGTCTTGCGGTTGTTTGTTCTCCAAGAGGTCAAGCACGGTTTTAGTGAAAGATGTTTTCATCGTTCCATTTGGCGCATAAATCACGCAAGCGTTCTTTCCTTTGCCAAACTTGATGTCAGAATTCATCTCACCAATGCCATAGCAATTCCTTAAATCTATATAAAGTTGTTTCATGAGTTTTCTTACTTATTAGCCATTAACTAAGGAAGCTTAATAATACTATTCCCTTCATATTTCTGTTATTTTTCTTGCTTATCCTCACACTCATTTGATTGTTTTTGATTATCTAATTGAGCGTTTTTTTGCATATTGGTATTAATCATATTGACAAATGTCTGTGCCATAAAGTTCTGACTCTGCACATTCTGATAAGATTCCCAATCCCAAAATAGATATGTGTCCCACAAGCCTAGGTCTATCTCCTTCTTGAGTTCTTTCATTCTTGCAAGAATAGGCTTACCATTACCATCAAAATATTCATGCCAACAAGAGCGAATTCTAAATACTGACAAAATGTTCAATTCTCCAAGGGTAAACATTTGCAATGGATCCTCAGAATGCTTAAGTATATTATTTTCTTTATCCCATTCGCATTTTGAAAAATCCAAATCCACATATTTCTTTGCCACAGCTCGTACAGCCAACAACCTTGTATTAGAGGAGAAATAGGCATCGACATCCGAAAAGAACAAATCATCGCAGTTTCCCTTGTTAACTTGACCTTTCATCAAGTCTAATGTATCCTTATCGATTAACTTATGCTCAAACTTCACTTCTTCTATTTGAAATAAGTCATTTATAGGCTTAACAACAGGTATGCCTAACTTGCACAAAGCTACAAGAACGGCTCTCTTCTCCACAACATCAAGGGAATTATTGAATTCTGATGCTGCCTTGTCGAAAGTTTGTCCTTGCTTGACATAGCGACAGAACACATCCAATGCCTTGATTGCAATCTTACGCACCTTATTCACTTTTCGGTTCTGGAAGCTATGTTGAAACCATGCTCCGAAATAACCTCCAAGAAAAGCACTCAAGAGTGCTAACAATATACTTATGATTATTTCCATAACATTATCTCCTCATTTGTTTGGCAACAAACTCCAAATAGTCAACAAGACACTTGAAGTTTTCAATTTGCTTGACATAGACAGAAATTTACTTTTCTACATTTTCTTTCATATATCCCAGCAAAGCTTCAAATCTCTTCTTTCGAGACCCTATCGACTTTGTAGATTGCTGCATAGACTGAATATACTTTTGTATATATGGATTCGTTTCCTTTAGCTTAACCTTCGTGTAAAATTCCAAGAAACACTTCTTGTATAAGTTTACATCTTTATCATCTTTAAATAAATAGTAAGCAAACATCCACATTGCATATAGATGAGAAACACTATTTTTATAATAGAGTTGCATATCCTTTATAAGAGTATCCAAAATAGATGCAGTCTCTATGAATGCTTCTTTCACACCTTCCATAAGTTCATCATCCATAGCATTATCAATAAAGTATTTCTTATATAATAGATCAAGCTGGGATTTATTACTATCAACAACCTTGCCTTCTGCCAATGAGAAATATAGCTCAGAACAATACTCTATATCTTCATATCTTACTTTATCTAATCTATTAAGAATATGATTAAAAGGATTCACTTCTGGCAATGTTGACAATAATTCATACAACTTATATTGGCTATACATCGCTTTTCTAAACTCTTGTGCAGACAGTGGTTCACCATTTCGGTTCAACCTATCGAAAACAGCATTTATAGTCTCTTCCTCATCCGAATCGATAAATACAACGCTAATCTGATACTGCCAAAACTCACGTTTAATGTCTACATAACCCGGTTTCGCCCAATCCTTGAAGTATGTACCATCTATAAACTGCTCGCAATAGCCATCATCAGAAGAATCTACTGGTAAAGCCAAATTACCTTCTATAAATTTAAATATTGATGTCAAACGTTGTTTGCCATCAATAACGTCATATTTCGTTTTGCCAGAATCTTGATCTATGAATTCATGAAGGAAGATTGGTGGAATAGGAAAGTTCTTAACAATTGAATCAATAAGAAAAGATTGCTTTTCTATATTCCACACCTCTGAACTTCTTTGGTACTTTGGATCCAAATTGATTTTATCTAAACTTTTAAACTCCCAAAGAGTAGCTATCGTAAAATCTGTCTCATGTCGTTTAAACCTTTTCATAATTTCATTAAATTAGTAGAATTTGGAATTACTACATACTGATCAAACAATGTCATAAGTACTGCATTTAGCACCTCTGGTGGATTAGGATTCACCATAACCAAATGCTTTATATCACTGGGCATCTCCGAAAGATATGTATCTATCTCTTTGCGATCAACATGCCAATAAGAGACACCACAGATAACTACACTGTCATCTTTCTTCAAAGTCTTTGCCAAAACTTTTATGTGATTACGTATATCCGTAGACCAAGATTGTTTTAATCGGGAAGAGTCACCTGCTGGAGGAATAAGTGCATTTATAATATTCAAACAATCTAAATTCTTGTTGTCATATCTAAACTCATCTAATTTATGATTATCAAAAGAATTACGATTAGGAATACTATATGCCGCCCTGTCACGTTTTGTAGAATGAAAAGCAATAGAGCCATGAGGCTTGTAGATGTGTATTTTTTCTTTTGTCGAAGAAAAGCCATCTATACTATAAGGTATAGAAAACATATCCAACAAATTTTCCAGCCAAACATCATAGTTTAAAGACACTATACTGACCGCCTTTATATTACTATCTGCATTCAGCTGCCTCAAATATTTAGTCCATCCCCAACTTTTAAGTTTCCCTTTAGCTTTTGTAATATCGACTTTTCGTGTATAATAGACAAAAAGAGACATCAAATATTGTTCTAATTCATTATAAGCACGTATATAAATCTTGTCCTTAATCTCCGTACGCTGCGGTAAAATATTGGCACATGTAATAACTTCTTCTATTATTTCCAAAGCTTGCTCCTTATCAAGATAAGGACGTGCCCCCAATGTCCACAAATTGGGACAATTTTGAAATGACAGGAAACCAGGCGCTTCGGTTTCTGGCCATGGTACATCTGCGCCACATGCAAATAAATTATTCAAATTTATTACATCAGACTTACCTATGGTTTTCATCATATCAATAGAAAAGCCATTGCCAAGAAGTATAAAAACATTCTTTTGAGATGCCATAGTTTTAAACTTTAATTTAATTTTTGAAAAACTCTTTGCCAATTTTCAAAGCTAACTCAGAAGTCTTAATGGGTTCTATTTTTAACATAGGTAATTCTTCGTTATGATTATTTCCTACGATATCACCTAAAACTTGTTGCTTTGTCAAAATAACAATATGTGAACAATCTTCCGTTTGTTTTGCCAATACTCCTTGCACTTCTTTGCGATTATTCTCGTTACCAACAATAATATACTTTACATCCGAAAAAGAAAAGTTCACACCGTTTTTACCCAATATTGATTTTTTATATCTCTTTTTAAAATCTTGATACTGACTCTCAAAAAGGCACAGTTCGTAGCCTTTAATATCCTCCTGATGAGGAACTAGTCTTACTTCCTTTTCATCATAGAAACGATATTTTTTATATCTTCTATTAAGCAAAACTCCTTCTATTGATTTCATATAAGCAAAGGGAAACATAGCATTTTCAATTACAGACTTATCTTTTGATGCAGCAGCCTCTACAAGCCTATTAATCATTCTTTTCTTATAATCAGAATTAGCATGACAATAGCAAACTGGATTAAAACCGTTTTTCTCTCCCCATTCTCTAGACAATCCAATAGCATAATCTCCATATGCCCATTTTGAATCAGTAAATTCAGACAAAGGCAAATCACAAAGACTTATCATTGGAAAAGCTATTCCTCCTATCTTTCTAAAAGACAATATGTTTTCCAAACTATAAGAAAAATACAATTTCTTTGCCTTGAGAATGCCCATCAAACCGTCCTTTTTAGTTTGATGCCATAAAACATTTGAACTCAATCCCATAGTAATAACATATTATTCGATATATTGTAAATCACCGTTAGAACGTAACTACTGATTTTCAGTAGTTAGCACATCCAACATTTTTCAAAAAAAGCATATTATTAATTGGTATTGCCAGAGCTTCCACTTAGGCTGCCTTGACATTCACCTTTTTGTTCGAGTTATAATTACATGGGATTAGGGACATAATGTATATCACCATTACAGCGTCCCCACTATTTTACAAGTAGTTACACGTATCTGTTTTCGAAAAAAGTTATTTTATTATCGTTTTTAGGGTGAAGGATTGCCTAAGCGCACTCCTTCACCTCATCGGATTTCTCTACATAGTAACATGGAAGCATAGACTTATAGTCCTTATCCCCATCTTTCATGCGGGTAAGGATGTCTTCAATATACCTTCCAAAGTTTAAATTGTTCATTTTGCAGCTTTCATATAAAGAATACATAAAAGCTAAGTTCTCCGCAGCCTCATGACTACCTGCCTTGCCCCAATTGCGACGTCCCATGGCGATATGCCGGAAGCATCGCTCAATGGCTATGTTGTGGATTTCTACATCACCATTAGTGAGAAAGACTTGAAACGCCTCTTTATCATCAAGCACGTAGTTGACTGCTCGCATCACCATCTTGCCATACTTCTTCACGTCCTTCTCGTCCTTCATTCTCTGCAATGCCTTCATGATGGACTGAACGACGAAGCGACTGTACTTCAAGCGGAACTTTAGTCGAGCCTCACCTGTCTTGCCTTTTTCATCTGCAACTCGCTCTATATAGAAGAGGTAGTTCATAAGCTTGATGATTGGTCTCACTCGATGGTCTGCTATGAAGGCGTCCACGAAGTAATGACGGGCATGGAACCAGCAAGCCGTGCGAGTAATCTTCACACCATACTTTTCCTCGATGCTCTTGACTACTGTATCATAAAGCTTGGCTCTGTCTGCCGTAAAATACTTGATGTTCGAGTGCTCGAAGATTTGTTCCTCAGGGATTGTATGGCTACGACTGCCTTCACCGTAGAGCATGACAACCAGCTTCTTCTCCAAGGAGAGGGCGGCATGGATATACTCCACTTTGTACTTGTCAGGCTTGTCTTCCAATAAGTTGCGAACCAAAATACGAGTCTCGTCATTGTTGGTATATATCGATGACTTTATCACTTCCAGCATCAGGTCTTGCAATCGCTCACGCAAGCACTTCATTATCTCGTGCATCCACTTGTTGAGCGAGGACTGTGGCATAAATGCCTCCATATCTCTCAGCATCTCCAAGATGCGATTCTCACTTACATTATAATGTATCTTCATGTCAAGGTAGAATCGGGCAAAGCTTGGAAGCAATGGATTCTTACCTACAATATGGTCTGGATGCTTGCTGCACATCGGATCATGTCCAGGAACATTGAACCTGCCGATTTCATACTCGATACAACCTGCCAAGGGAGCATAGCAATCGTACATTCTCACAATCCAAACGTCCTCGCCAGTAATCTTGTCTTTGCGATGGATTAGCTTGAAGCCTGCAGGCAAGTTGCTCGTATCAATACCCATAGAGTCAAGCACCTTGATGGAGAAGACGTTTCTTCTACGCTTAGGCTTGTCCTCTTTGTCTTTCTTTTCTTTCCTTTTGTCGGACTTTGGCAACTTGGGCTCTTTACCTGTGTCAACTGGGGTTTGGTCAACTTCCTCAATAATTCCACTGGCCAACTTGTTAGCTTCGTCAACGACATCAGTGAATTCCATGTCGTTCATTCGACGTTCATCGAACTCAACCTCGCCTTTCATATAGGAACTAGCATCGCTGTTTGTCTTGAAGAGACGGCGTTGGAGCACCAGAACCACGCTGTGCAAGTCCACATTGGCTTGTTCGCTAAGTTCCTTGGCTTCCTTGGACTCTTGGAGTTTCGTTATTTCCTCCTTGGCTTTTGCCAGTTCCTTTTTAGTCTGAGAATGAGACTCACGCTCTTCATCGCGTTCCTTTTTATAACAGTCTCGTTGACTTTGAAGTTGTGCTTTTTCCTTATCCCATTCTTTTTGATTCTCCTCCAACTCGAGAATACGACTATCCATAGAATCAATCGTCTTGCGATTGGCCTCTAACTCATCCTCATGCTTAGACACAGCATGTTTCAAGTGAGCATTTTCATTGCTCGCCTGAAGGTACAGATTTTTGTACTGATTGAGCTTGTTTAATATCATATTCTCTTGCTGTTTCATGTATGCAAAGATACAAAAAAAACTCTAGAAATCAGCATTTTACGAGTTAAAGAACGTTTATTTTTTGAACTATTTTTCATCTGCTAACTCTCTCATTTCCTGCGAGTTTTCAACTGGTCTAGCTCACGCTTTTTCTGCAACAATTCTTCATTCATCCGTTCTCTTTCCTCACGAAGTTTCTTTGTTTCTGACTTGATTTTTAAGGTTTCCTGCATTATTGCCTTACTCTCGTCCTTCAAAGAAGCCACAGCAGATTCCAAGGCAGTAGCCTTTAGTTCCAACTCTTTTATTAGAGCTTGGTGAAAATCAGCCAAGGACGCATGTTTCTTTGAGAACAAACGTTCCACCTGATTTTCATCAAGACGCTTTAGAGCCTCCTCAACTTTCTGCCAAGAGGCAACAAAGTCAGGATCTTCTGTTTTATTCATCATAAATATACATTTTAGATTGAACGGCATTTGATACAAGCAAAGTCACTTGTTCACGAGTTATAAGATGGCAACTCTTTATTTCCATAAACTTTGGTTTCAGCATCTTGCCATCATCAAACCATTTCTGATAAATCACATAGCCATTCAAGTCATAGTGAAGGATCTTCACCGTATCATATTTCTTGTTATAGAAGATGAAGGCTTCTCCATAGGCCGTTGGGTCGCGATGAAAATACTCACGGACTATTGTTGCCAATCCTTCTCTTCCTTTTCTCATATCTGTTGGGATGCTGCAGATATAGAAATTGGTGCGTGACGTAAAATTGAGCATACTACATACTCATTTTACGCAGCAGTTCTACAACAACCGCCAAGTTTGAACATTTTATCTCCAACTCATCTCCAGTAGGACTTGCTATCACCAGTTGCTTTACGCACCACTTTGCCTCTGGCTGTACAACAGGCTGTTCTGAGAAGCGTTCATCAATAACCTGAAGAGGTATCAATGAAGGTTCTTCTTCCTTCTCTACCTTACCCTTGCTAGAAGAGTACTGTTTCTTGTATTCAGACAACCACTTGTAGTCGATTCCTTCATCACTACAATACTTACGCAGGTTTCGACCTCTACGGTTCTGGTTAAAGTCCTGCATCACCTTTTCGAAGTATTCCTTTGTTTCCATAATTCTGATTTTTAAGAATTCGGATGCAAAGGTAAATACTTAATGTGTTAAAACCTTACGCTGTAATGGTGATATACTGGCGGACCAAAGCGGTCTTCGCCATATTTTGCGGGATGGGACCGCCGGGGCATGAACTATTACGGAAAGGCTACATCCCATTTGCAAAGACGGCATTATAGCATAACGTCACTACTGAAATCTTTGGTTGTATCATAATTGAATTACTTATTGAACTTCTTTATTGGCAACATTTTCTTCATTAATCATTTTTTCGTTACCAACATTAACATTTTCTCTTAATTGTTCTCCAAATATCTCATGGAACAAATCTGAGAATTTTGTTTCCTTTCTTATTTCTTTAAAGATAGGCCAATCTCTATAAGCTGTAGCTGTTAGAACTCCATTGTTGTCACCCACCTTTGCCATCAGATTATATGCACTTTCGTAATCATCTTCTAGTACATATTTTGGAAGCAAGAATTCATCTCTCCATGCTGAACAATCTTCATTTCTGAGCACTTCTATACATTTTTCTTGATTATCTGCCCATTTATAAGCCTGAGCTAAGTTTAATGTAAAGAAACACTTGTCGTATATAGAATGCTTAAACTTCACGCCTAATGCAAATATCGACACATCTATTGCAACGTCATACAATTCATCTGATATAAGTTCAAATATGCGAGATATTAAATGTTTATCAACCGAATTCTGATCATCAGTAAATTTCGCCAAGTATACATTACAAGATAACATATAAGAAAGCATTATGCTTATCTTATATAAATTTTTAAATGCATTCTCAAAATATTCTTTGCTTACTTCTAAGGTAGAACCTATAGAAATATTACCATCAATAGATTTGTGTTTTTTACAAATGTTTATATATTGAGCTGAAACTTTTCCATTTGCATGCACAAATAAATTTCTACGCTCTGTAATCTCGATAAATTCGCTCCATCCTTGAAACTGCATTAATGTAGAAACTCCTATTGCAGAAGCTAGCCATTTGAATTGCTCCTCATGAGAACCTCTTAAGAGATTTTCTATTTTATTTTCTACTATAATCTGCTTTACCTCTCTAACAGAATCCAAGTCTTTCAAGTCTCTATATTTAAAGGACATATCACTATCTTGCAATTTTTCAGGACATAAATTATAAATACATCTTACAAGACCTGCATAAAAAGAATCAAATAAAGAAACCAATGAAACTAAATAGCTAGGAGGAATCAAGTTAAAAGCTTGTTCTGCTCTTCTAACACTTCTTTCCAGATTACGATAGCTTTTACGCTTAGTGTTAGGGATAACTATTTCGTCCTCTTTCTCACTGATTTTATTATGGTCCTCAAATCCGCAACCTATAGGGTTTAGTGGGATTTTGCTTGCAAAGCGACAA